>Ga0136643_10000086_pt1 | contig 85095 bp, 83 predicted proteins | sample TergutLab28metaG_FD_96883 | JGI IMG/M metagenome (GOLD analysis project Ga0136643, IMG submission 96883) | Labiotermes labralis P1 segment gut microbial communities from Petit-Saut dam, French Guiana - Lab288 P1 (version 3) (version 3) | ecosystem: Host-associated > Arthropoda: Insects >... | reverse complement strand
GTAACCGGACGAGCCGGATGTCGTTTCAGAGATACGGAATGGACGAGCCGCCCGCCACCTCTCGGAAGGACACGAAGATGAACATCAGTCTCCTGACCAAGACCGTCCCAGTTCTGCTCCTCATCGCCACCGGGATCTCCGATGTCTCGGCCCCTGCGACCGCCGAGACGAATGGGGCGGCTACGCCCCACACAGCGCTCCGTGGCATGCATGCCACGACCTGCTCCCAGTGGAAGGAGCTCGGGTCCTCCAGCTCCGAGTACCGTTACTGCGTCAAGTTCAACCGCAAGCGCACCTGGGCGACATACTCGGACAAGTACCAGGTTGACAACACTGACAGCTCGCAGAAGACCACGCTCCACTGCGAGGTCAAACACTCGAAAACGTGGACGCAATCCGGCACTGTGACGGTCAAGACCGAGGCCGGCCTGATCTTCGCGAAGGCAGAGACCGACTTCAGCGGATCCATCACGCACTCGACCAGCTCGGAGGTCGGCTCCGGAATCGTCTACAAGGTCCGCCCTCACTCCTGGGGCCACTGCGTCTACGGCTCGTCGCAACTGCGTGTCTGGGGAACACGCTGGAAGGAAGTCAACAGCGGGCGCACTCAGCAGCTTGACGTGCGCAGCTTCAGGACGACCTTCCCGTCCACCGCGACCTGGTGGACGGGCCCTGGGCAGATCTGACGTCCCGGCGGCGACCGCTCCTGGTCACCGCCGGGATTTCACATACCCCCCCGTCAGCCGCCCAGGTAGGCGGCGCGGACCGAGCCGTCGCCCGACAGCTCGGCGCCCGTCCCGGATTTGACGATCTCGCCGGTCTCCAAGATGTGGGCGACGTCGGCGCGCTTCAGCGCCTGCGCCGCGTTCTGCTCGACCAGGAGGACCGTCGTGCCCTGCGCCTTGATCTCGTCGATGATCGAGAAGATCTGGGCAATCAACTTGGGTGCGAGACCCATCGACGGCTCGTCGAGCAGCACCAGCTTCGGTCGCGCCATCAAGGCACGACCGATCGCCAGCATCTGTTGCTCACCGCCTGACATGGTGCCCGCCTGCTGGCCGACGCGCTCCTGCAACCGCGGGAAGAGCGTGAAGACCCGGTCGAGGTCCTCCCTGTACGCCTTGGACTTGCGGTCCTTGCGCACGTAGGCACCCATGTCGAGATTCTCTCGGACGGTCATGCCGGGGAAGCAGCCTCGCCCTTCGGGCGACTGGCTCAGCCCGAGCTTCACCCGCCCCTCCGGCGCGAGCTTGGTGATGTCCTTGCCGTCGAAGACGATCCGGCCCGCACGCACTGCGCGCAGCCCGGAGATCGTCTTCAGGGTGGTCGTCTTGCCGGCACCGTTCGCCCCGATCAGGGTGACGATCTCGCCCTGATCGACGGTGAAACTGATGTCGCGGATGGCCTCGATGTGCCCGTAGTTGACGCAGAGTCCCTCGACCTCAAGAAGCGGCATCGTCGTCCTCCTCGACACCCAGATAGGCAGCGATGACCGCCGGATTGTCACGGATTTCGGCAGGCGCGCCCTCGGCTATCTTGCGACCGAACTCCAGCACGACGATGCGATCGGTCACGCCCATGACCAGCCGCATGTCGTGCTCGATGAGGAGCACGGTGTAGCCCTCGTCGCGCACGTTGCGGATGAGTTCCATCAGCCGCTGCTTCTCGGCCGGGTTGAAGCCGGCGGCCGGTTCGTCGAGGCAGAGAAGTTTGGGCCTCGTGGCCATCGCGCGCGCGATCTCGAGTCGCCGCTGGTCACCGTACGAGAGGTTCTCGGCGAGCTCATCGGCACGACCGTCGACACCGACGAACTTCAGCAACTCGAGCGCCCGCTCGCGGGACTCCGCCTCGGTGCGACGATGCAGCGGGGTGCGGAAGAGCGCGTTGAAGAGGCCCACCCTGCTGTGAGCGTCGGTCCCGACCATGACGTTCTCCAGCGCCGTCATCGACTTGAACAGGCGGATGTTCTGGAACGTACGGGCGATGCCGAGCCGGGTGATCTTGTAGCGCTGCATCTTGGCCAGTGGCTTGCCGTCGAAGCGGATCTGCCCGCTCGTCGCTTGGTAGACCCCGGTCATCACGTTGAAGCAGGTCGTCTTGCCGGCACCGTTGGGTCCGATCAGCCCCAGGATCTCGCCCTCGCGGATCTCGAAGGTGACCTCGTCCAGCGCGACCACGCCACCGAACTTGATGGTGACGTTGTCGACCTCGAGGAGTGCGCGGCCGCCGCTCTCGGTGACTGTGCTGGTCGTCGTGTCAGACACTGGCTGTCTCTCCCTCGAGCGCCTCGATCTTTGCCTCCACCTTGAGCACGCGTCTAGTCCGACGGGGCGGGAAGATCCCCTGTGGACGCCAGATCGCGAGCAACATCAGCGCCACACCGAACACGAGCATCCGCCAGTCGCTGAAGCTGCGGAACCGCTCAGGCAGGTAGGCGACGAGCACGCCTCCGGCCAGCGCACCCCAGCGGTTGCCGGCACCGCCGATGATCACGGCGGCCACGAACAGCTCGGAGAGCGTGATGATGAAGGTGTCAGGACTGACGTAGGTCGTCTGCGTAGCGTAGAAGGAGCCGGACAAGCCACCGATCGCCGCACCCAGCGCGAAGGCGAGCAACTTGTAACGGAATGTCGGCACTCCCATCACTTCCGCCGCATCCTCGTCCTCCCTTGTCGCCTCCCAGGCGCGACCTACCCGGCTGTTCTTGACCAGCCGGTCGGCGATTAGAACGATGAACAGAGCTGTCAGCACCAGCCAATAGAACGGGATGGCGTCAGCCACCCCGAACCCGACGAACGGCGTCTCGTGGCCGACGTCGATGACGTTCGGGAACGTGCTCCACGACAGGTGCGGGACCTGGAAGAGCCCGCCGGCGACGCCGTTCGCAGGGTCCGGAGCCTGCCCGATGCTGGGCGGCGGTGGGATGCCGGCGATGCCTTGCGAGGCGCCCAGCCAGTGCGTGTTCGTGATGACAAGTCGGATGATCTCACCGAAGCCCATCGTGACGATGGCCAGGTAGTCACCGCGCACTCGCAGCGTCGGGGCGCCGAGGATGAGGCCACTGACCATCGTCACGACGATCGCAGCAGGCAAGGCCAGGAAGAAAGGCCAGTGGCCGTGGAACTCTGTCAGCAACGCGACGGTGTAGGCACCGCAAGCGTAGAAGCCGACGTACCCCAGGTCGAGAAGGCCTGCGTACCCGATAACGATGTTCAGTCCGACAGCGATCAAGGCATACGACGCCGCATCGAACAGCACGCCGCCGAAGTCGCTGTCAGTCGTCGTGATGATAGGCAGATCGAGCATAGGCAGCGCGTATACGAACAGCACCACCAGGACGAGCAGTGGTACAGAGACCTGCTTACGTCGCAGCAACCCGCCGAGCCGGCCGCTCATGCCCGCGCCTTGCCGAGAGCCTCGCCGAGGATCCCGGACGGTCGGACGAGGAGGATCAGGACCAGCAGGACGAACGACGTCACGTCCTTCCAGCTGTCACCAAGCACTGCGATTCCCCAGTTCTCCACGACACCGAGGACGAGGCCGCCGATGAGCGCGCCCCTCAAGTTGCCGATGCCACCCATCACCGCGGCGGTGAACGCCTTGATGCCGAGCAGATCACCACCGGCAGCCGTGGTCGAGCCGATCCGGATCATGTAGAGCGTTGCGCCGACACCGGCCATGAGGCCGCCGATGAGGAAGGTCAGCTGAACAACGCGCGTGGAGTTGACGCCCATCAAGGCGGCAGCCTCTGGGTCCTGTGCGACTGCGCGAATGCCCTTGCCGAATCGGGTGCGCTTCACAAACGTCTCGAGCAGAAACATCATCAGGAGCGCGGCCACGATCATCAAGATGTCGACATCGGTGATCTTGTAGTTGCCGATGGAGAAGAGCGGATGCGGGCGCACCGTCACCGGCATCGTGTACGGGTTGCGAGCGCCCTGCACATAGTTGGACAGCCTCTGTCCGAGGCCGAAGGCGCTGGCGATCCGATCACGGAGGCCCATGACTTCCTCCAACGCGAACGCCGCACCGATCGCTGAGATCAGCGCGATGATCTTCGGCGCCTTCTTCTTGATCAGCGGCCGGTAGGCGACCCGCTCCAGCAGGAGCGCGACGATTCCGGAAAGGACCATCGCAGCGACGAGGCCCAAGAGCAGGATGCCCGCCGCCTGCTCGAGGTTCTCACTGCGGGAGTTGGGCCCGTGGATCGCCATCGCCACCCATGCCACGGCGAAGGTGCCGAACATGAAGACCTCGGAGTGGGCGAAGTTGATCAGCTGCAGCACGCCGTAGACCATCGTGTAGCCAAGGGCGATGAGCGCATACACAGAACCCACTGCGAGCCCGGTGATGGTGAGCTCGGGGAACTGGTGGAGAAGCAGATGCATGGGATCGGGCTTTCTCGTCATGCAGGTCGGACCTCGTGAGGATGCTCCTCACGAGGTCCGACCGCGGATGCTCACTTGATGGGAGTCGGGTGCTCCGTGTCGAGCTTGCCGTTCTGCACGTGGTACGCGTAGATCGTCGTTGCCGTGACGTCGCCGTTCGAGTCGAACTTGATCGGACCGATCACCCCGGTGCCGCTGTAGCTGTTGACGAAATTCTCAAGGTTCGCGCGGGTAGTGTCGCCCGCCTTGATGCCTGCGAGGAAGATGTTCGTCGCGTCGTAGGCCTGCATCGAGTAGAGGCCCGCTGGCTGGCCGCCGTTCGCGGCGGCGTACTGCTTCGAGAACGAGGCGGTTGCCGGACCGGCTGCAGAGGTCAGGACCGCGCCGTTGGCGGCCTGCGCACCGGCGACGGTCACGAAGTGCGGGTCCTCGGAGCCGTCTCCGGAGACGAACACGCCGTTCCATCCGGCGTTGCGCAACTGCTTGATCAGGAGGCCGGACTCGGCGTAGTAGCCGCCGTAGAACACCGAATCGGCGCCTGACGCCTTGATCTTGGTGACCGTGGCGGAGAAGTCCGTCTGTCCGACCTGGACGTGGTCGGTGCCGACGACAGCGCTGGACGGAAGGGACTTCTGGACGACCTGCGCCAACCCGGTGCCGTACGCCTCGGAGTCATCGATGACGAAGACCTTCTTGGACTTGGCGTTGTTGGTGAGGTACTTGGCATCGGCCGCACCCTGGAACTGGTCGGAACCGACGACACGGTGGAAGGTCTTCCAGCCGCTGTGGGTCAGGTCGATCTCGGTGGCGGACGGCGAGATCTCGGGGAGACCGGCCGCGGCGAACCTCGGGTTGACTGCCTTGGACTCACCGGAGAAGCCGGGACCGACCAGGCCGATCACGCTCGAGTTCGACACGATCGAGCTCGCCAGGGGCGTCGCCTGGCTCGCCGAGCCCTGCGAGTCGTACACCTTGAGGCTGACCTTCGCCTTCGGGTTCGTCTTGTTATACGCCGCCAGGGCCGTCTTGATGCCGCCGATCATGTTCTGGCCGAGGGCACCCTCGGGGCCGGTGGCCGCGCCGAGGAAGGCGATGGTGTAGCTACCGCTGCCCGAGCTGCCGGAGCTGCCGCTGCCGCCGGTCGTGCCACAGGCGCTGAGGCCGAGGGCGACGATGCCAGCGACCGCCGCGAGGCGCACGGTCTTCGTCGTTCGTGTCATGGATCCTCCATTGGTCATGCTGCTGAACTCGACCACAGAGGTCGACGGCCAAACGGTACTGGCGAATTCGGGCAATCGACCGAACGAATCGTGCCCGTTGCGAATTTGTAACCGTGGCCGACTACGGTCAGGACGCTCCCGGCACCCCGTGCGACACCACGCCCTCGGCGACCTGGCGCATCGACATGCGGAGGTCCATGGCCGTCTTCTGGATCCAGCGGAAGGCCTCGGGCTCGGTGAGCGAGAGCTGCTCCTGGAGGATGCCCTTGGCTCGGTCGACCGCCTTGCGCGTCTCCAGCCGATCGGTCAGGTCCGCGACCTCGGACTCGAGCTGGGCGATCTCGCCGAAGCGGCTGACCGCCATCTCGATCGCGGGCACCAGGTCGGACTGGGTGAACGGCTTGACGAGGTAGGACATCGCGCCCGCCTCGCGAGCCCGCTCGACCAGATCACGCTGGGAGAACGCGGTCAGCATCACCACCGGCGCGATCCGCCGGCCGGCGATCGACTCGGCGGCGGCGATGCCGTCCAGGACCGGCATCTTCACGTCGAGGATGACCAGGTCGGGCCGAAGCTCCTCCGCCAGCTCGACGGCCTTCTGCCCGTCGCCGGCCTGGCCGACGACGTCGTACCCCTCCTCGACCAGCATCTCCGCCAGGTCCATGCGGATCAGCGTCTCGTCCTCGGCGATCACCACCGTGCGGGGCTGGGGCGTCTCGGTCACGGTCACGGTCACAAGGCTATCGGGCAGTACGGCGTACGTCGCTCCACGCTCTCCCGGTGCGGGCGGCTGTCCCGCGCTCGGATAATCTGACCGCTCAACGCCCCGGTATTCCAATCGGCAGAGAACGCGGTCTCAAACACCGTCCAGTGTGGGTTCGAGTCCCACCCGGGGCACCAGCGCACGACGTTCAGCAGTGTCGGGCGAACCGGTGGTGGAGCCGCCGGACAAGGGTTCCCAGCCCCACGCCACGCCACGCAGCACGACGGTCGCGACACCCACCATCGGCGGGAAGGTGAGCGGTCAGGAGCGGCGGTACGCCGGAGCGACCTCGTGGATGGCATCGCCCATCCGGTGGATGCGCACGGCGTTGGTCGAGCCGGGGATGCCCGGCGGGCTTCCGGCGACGATCACGACCAGGTCGTCCTCCTGGACCCGGCCGATCTTGAGCAGCTCCTCGTCGACCTGGCGGACCATCTCGTCGGTGTGCTCGACCGGCGAGGTCTTGAACGCCTCGACGCCCCAGCTCAGCGCGAGCTGCGAGCGGACGCGGTCCTCGGGCGTGAACGCCAGCACAGGGATCGGGCTGCGCAGGCGGGTGAGCCGTCGCGCCGAGTCGCCGGACTGCGTGAAGGCCACGATCAGCTTGGCGCCGGCGCGCTGGGCGATCTCCTCGGCGGCCTTGGTGATGATGCCGCCGCGGCTGTGCGGCTGCCACTCGATCCGCCCGAACCTGCTGAAGGCCTCGTCGCTGAGCGCGTGCTCCTCGGTCGCCTCGACGATCCTGGCCATGGTGTCGACGGTGACGACGGGGTGCTCCCCCACGCTCGTCTCCCCCGACAGCATCACCGCGTCGGCGCCGTCGAGCACGGCGTTCGCGACGTCGCTGGCCTCGGCGCGCGTCGGCGCCGGGTTGGTGACCATCGACTCCAGCATCTGGGTCGCGACGATGACCGGCTTGGCGTTCTTGCGGGCCGCGACGATGACCTTCTTCTGCAGGAACGGGACCTCCTCGAGCGGGCACTCCACGCCGAGGTCGCCGCGCGCCACCATGAACGCGTCGAACGCCGCCACGACCTCCTCGAGGTTCTCGATCGCCTGAGGCTTCTCGATCTTCGCGATGACCGGCACGAGGATGCCCTCCTCGCGCATGATCTTGCGGACGTCCTCGGCATCGGTGGCGTTGCGCACGAAGCTCAGCGCGATGAAGTCGACGCCCAGCCGCAGCGCGAAGCGCAGGTCCTCGGCGTCCTTCCCCGACAGCGCCGGCACCGACACCGCCACACCAGGAAGGTTGATGCCCTTGTGGTCGCTGACCGTGCCGGGGACGAGCACCTCGGTCACGACGTCGGGACCCTTGACCTCCAGGACGCGCAGGCGCACCTTGCCGTCGTCGATGAGCAGCGGGTCGCCGGCCTTCACGTCACCGGGCAGCCCGGAGTACGTCGTACCGCAGATCCGGTCGTCGCCCTCGACGTCGCGCGTGGTGATGGTCCAGGTCTGGCCGCGCTGCAGCGTGACCGGGCCGTGGGCGAAGGTCTGCAGCCGGATCTTCGGACCCTGCAGGTCGGCCAGGATGCCGATCGCACGCCCGGTGGTCTCCGCGACCTCGCGCAGCCGCTGGTAGACCTCGGCGTGCTGCTCATGGGTGCCGTGGCTCATGTTGAGCCGGGCGACGTTCATGCCGACGTCGACCAGCTCGCGGATGCGCTCGACCGAGCTGGTGGCCGGCCCCATGGTGCACACGATCTTCGCTCGTCTCACGCCCGGAAGCCTAGTGGTGTGCCACACAGCGCGAGCACCCGGCGGCGTACTGGCCAGTAGGCAGAGACGCAGCCGGGCCCAGCCGTACGACGGCGAGTCGCACCCCGGGCCCGGCTGTCTGGTGCTGCTGCTCAGACCACCAGCGGACGAGCGGTCGGCGGGATCGGCGCCGGCAGGGTGGTCGCACCGGTGAGGTACTTGTCCACCGCGGCCGCGGCCGAGCGGCCCTCGGCGATCGCCCACACGATCAGCGACTGACCACGACCCGCGTCGCCGGCGACGAAGACGCCGTCGACCGAGGTCGCGTAGTCGGCGTCGCGCTTGACGTTGCCGCGCTCGTCGAGGTCGACGCCGAGCTGCTCGACCAGGCCGGGCTGCTCGGGGCCGGTGAAGCCCATCGCGAAGAGCACCAGCTCGGCCGGGATCTCGCGCTCGGTGCCCTCGATCTCGACGAGCTTGCCCTCCTCGAACCTCACCTCGGTGAGGCGCAGCGCGCGGACCTTGCCCTCGGCGTCGCCCAGGAACTCCTTGGTCGACACCGAGTAGACCCGGTCGCCCGACTCCTCGTGGGCCGAGGAGATCCGGAAGATCATCGGGTACGTCGGCCACGGCTGCCCCGCGGGACGGTTGGCCGCCTGACCGTCGGAGTCGGCCGGTCGCGGCATGATCTCCAGCTGGGTCACCGACTTGGCGCCCTGGCGGATCGAGGTGCCGAGGCAGTCGGCGCCGGTGTCACCGCCGCCGATGATCACGACGTGCTTGTCGGTCGCGACGATCTGGTCCTCGACGGTCTCGCCGCGGGCGACGCGGTTGGCCTGCGGCAGGAACTCCATCGCCTGGTGGATGCCGCCGAGCTCCCGGCCGGTGGCCGGCAGGTCGCGCGCGACGGTCGATCCGATCGCGAGCACCACGGCGTCGTACCGGCCGCGCAGGGCGTCGGCGGTCAGGTTGCCCTGGCCGACCTCCACGCCGGTGCGGAAGACCGTGCCCTCGCGCTTCATCTGCTCGAGGCGACGGTCGACCTGCGCCTTCTCCATCTTGAACTCGGGGATGCCGTAGCGGAGCAGGCCACCGGGCCGGTCGGCCCGCTCGTAGACCGCGACGGTGTGACCGGCGCGGGTGAGCTGCTGGGCGGCGGCCAGGCCCGCGGGGCCCGAGCCGATGACCGCGACGGTCTTGCCCGAGAGCCACTCCGGCGGCCGGGGACGGACGTTGCCCGACTCCCATGCCTTGTCGATGATCGAGACCTCGATGTTCTTGATCGTCACCGGGTCCTGGTTGATGCCGAGCACGCAGGCGGTCTCGCACGGGGCCGGGCAGAGGCGACCCGTGAACTCCGGGAAGTTGTTGGTCGCGTGGAGGCGCTCGATGGCCTCCTCCCAGTCGTTGCGCCAGACCAGGTCGTTCCACTCCGGGATGATGTTGCCCAGCGGGCAGCCCTGGTGGCAGAACGGGATGCCGCAGTCCATGCAGCGGCTGGCCTGCGTGTTGATGATCGGCAGCAGGGTGCGGCCGATGCCGCCGTCGGGGTAGACCTCCTGCCAGTCGTGGATGCGCTCCTCGACGGGCCGACGGGTCGCGACCTGGCGGCCGCTCTTGAGGAAGCCCTTCGGGTCAGCCATGCAGCACCTCCATGATCCGGTTGTTGACCGCGTCCTCGTCGAGACCCTCGGCCTCGGCGTCCGCCTTGGCCTTGAGCACGATGCGGTAGTCGCGGGACATGACCTGGGTGAAGCGGCCCAGGGCGGCCGGCCAGTCGGCCAGCAGCTCCTCGGCGACCTGCGACCCGGTCTCCTCGAAGTGGCGGCGGACCATCGTCTCGAGGTCCTCCGCGTGGACGTCCTCGACCGGGCTGAGCTCGACGAGCTCGCCGTTGACGCGGGACTCCTTGAGGTCCAGCACCCAGGCGATGCCGCCCGACATGCCGGCCGCGAAGTTGCGCCCGGTCTTGCCCAGCACGGCCACGCGACCGCCGGTCATGTACTCGCAGCCGTGGTCGCCCACGCCCTCGGTCACGACCACGGCGCCGGAGTTGCGCACGCAGCACCGCTCGCCCACGCCGCCGCGGATGAAGAGCTCGCCCGAGGTCGCGCCGTACGCGATGGTGTTGCCGGCGATGATGTGCTCGTCGGCGCGGAACGACGACGACCGGTCGGGACGGATCGCGATGCGACCGCCCGAGAGGCCCTTGCCGACGTAGTCGTTGGCGTCGCCCTCGATGCGCAGCGTGATGCCCTTGGGCAGGAACGCGCCGAAGGAGTTGCCCGCCGACCCCGTGAAGGTGATGTCGATCGTGCCGTCGGGCAGGCCCTCGCCGCCGTACTTCTTGGTGACCTCGTGGCCGAGGATCGTGCCGACGGTGCGGTTGACGTTGCGGATCGCCAGCTGCGCGCGGACGGGCTCGCCGTTGTCGATCGCGGCCTTGGCCAGCGGGACCAGGGTGGTCATGTCGAGCGACTTGTCCAGCCCGTGGTCCTGGACGCCGGTGTTGCGGACGTCCTGCTCCGGGAAGTGGGTCTCGGCGACGTCGACCTTGTGCAGGATCGGCGCCAGGTCGAGACCCGAGGCCTTCCAGTGGTTGATCGCACCGAGCACGTCGAGCGCCTCGACCTGGCCGACGGCCTCCTCGAGGCTGCGGAAGCCGAGCTCCGCGAGCAGCTCGCGGACCTCCTCGGCGATGAACTCGAAGAAGTTCACGACGAACTCGGGCTTGCCGTTGAAGCGCTCGCGCAGGACGGGGTTCTGCGTGGCGACGCCCACCGGGCAGGTGTCGAGGTGGCAGACCCGCATCAGGATGCAGCCGGAGACCACCAGCGGGGCGGTCGCGAAGCCGAACTCCTCGGCGCCCAGCAGCGCGGCGATGACCACGTCACGGCCGGTCTTCAGCTGGCCGTCGGTCTGTACGACGATGCGGTCGCGCAGGCCGTTGAGCAGCAGGGTCTGCTGGGTCTCGGCCAGGCCGAGCTCCCAGGGACCGCCGGCGTGCTTGAGGGAGGTCAGCGGAGCGGCACCCGTGCCGCCGTCGTGGCCGGACACCAGCACGACGTCCGCGTGCGCCTTCGAGACTCCCGCCGCGACCGTGCCGACGCCGACCTCGGAGACCAGCTTCACGTGGACGCGGGCCTGCGGGTTGGCGTTCTTGAGGTCGTGGATCAGCTGCGCAAGGTCCTCGATCGAGTAGATGTCGTGGTGCGGCGGCGGGCTGATCAGTCCGACGCCCGGCGTGGAGTGCCGGGTCTGGGCCACCCACGGGTAGACCTTGTTGCCGGGCAGCTGGCCGCCCTCGCCGGGCTTCGCGCCCTGCGCCATCTTGATCTGGATGTCGTCGGCGTTGGTGAGGTACTCGCTGGTGACGCCGAATCGACCCGACGCGACCTGCTTGATCGACGAGCGACGCTCGGGGTCGTAGAGGCGGTCCGGGTCCTCGCCGCCCTCACCGGTGTTGGACTTGGCGCCCAGCCGGTTCATCGCGATCGCGAGGTTCTCGTGCGCCTCGCGGCTGATCGAGCCGTAGGACATCGCGCCGGTGGAGAAGCGCTTGACGATCGACTCGACCGGCTCGACCTCGCTGATGTCGATCGGCTCGCGGCCGAACGCCGAGGCGTCCTTGAGCTTGAACAGGCCGCGCAGCGTCATCAGCCGCTCGGACTGCTCGTCGACCAGCTTCGTGTACTGCTTGAAGATGTCGTAGCGACCCGTCCGCGTGGAGTGCTGCAGGCGGAAGACCGTCTCCGGGTTGAAGAGGTGCGGCTCGCCCTCGCGACGCCACTGGTACTCGCCGCCGATGACCAGCTCCCGGTGGGCGGGCGCGATGCCGTCCTTGGGGTAGGCCATGGCGTGCCGCTTCGCGACCTCCTCGGCGATGGTCTCCAGCTCGATCCCGCCGAGCTTGGAGGTCGTGCCGGTGAAGTACTTGTCCACGACCTGCTGGGACAGGCCCAGCGCCTCGAAGATCTGCGCACCGGTGTACGACGCCACCGTGCTCACGCCGATCTTGGACATGACCTTCACGACGCCCTTGCCGAGCGCCTTGATGAGGTTCTTGACCGCGACGTCGGGGTCGGACTTCACGAAGTAGCCCTCGCGTGCGAGGTCCTCGACGGTCTCCATGGCGAGGTAGGGGTTGACCGCGGCCGCGCCGTAGCCCACGAGCAGGGCGACGTGGTGGACCTCGCGGACGTCACCGGCCTCGACCAGCAGGCCGACCTGGGTGCGGGTCTTCTCGCGCACCAGGTGGTGGTGGACCGCACCGGTGAGCAGCAGCGACGGGATCGGCGCCAGCTCGGCGGTCGAGTGGCGGTCGGACAGCACGATGATCCGGGCGCCGCCCGCGATCGCCTCGCTGACCTCTGCACAGATCTCCTCCAGGCGCGCCGCCATCGCGGCGCCACCGCCCTCGACGTCGTACAGGCCGCGGGAGACGTGCGTGACGAACCCCGGCATGTCGCCGTCGTGGTTGATGTGGCGGATCTTGGCCAGGTCGTCGTTGGAGATGACCGGGAACGGCAGCACGACCTGGCGGCACGACGCGGGCGTCGGCTCGAGGAGGTTCGACTCCGGTCCGATCGAGCCGTTCAGCGAGGTGACGAGCTCCTCGCGGATGGCGTCCAGCGGCGGGTTGGTGACCTGGGCGAACAGCTGCGCGAAGTAGTCGAACAGCAGCCGCGGCTTGTCGGACAGCGCCGCGATCGGGCTGTCGGTGCCCATCGAGCCGATCGCCTCGGCGCCGGTGTTGGCCATCGGCGAGAGCAGGACCCGCAGCTCCTCCTCGGTGTAGCCGAAGATCTGCTGGCGGCGGGTGACCGACGCGTGGGTGTGCACGATGTGCTCGCGCTCGGGGATGTCGTCGAGGTGGACCAGGCCGGCGTGCAGCCACTCACCGTAGGGGTGCTCTGCAGCGAGCTGGCCCTTGATCTCCTCGTCCTCGATGATGCGGTGCTGCTCGGTGTCGACGAGGAACATCTTGCCGGGCTGCAGGCGGCCCTTGCGGACCACGCTGGCCGGGTCGAGGTCGAGCACACCCGCCTCCGAGGCGAGGACGACGAGACCGTCGTCGGTCACCCAGAAGCGCGAGGGGCGCAGGCCGTTGCGGTCGAGGACCGCGCCGATCTGCGAGCCGTCGGTGAAGACGACCGACGCGGGGCCGTCCCACGGCTCCATCATGGTCGAGTGGAAGCGGTAGAAGTCGCGCTTCCCGTCGTCCATCTCGGTGTGGTTCTCCCACGCCTCGGGGATCATCATCAGCACGGCGTGCGGGAGCGAGCGGCCGCCGATGTGCAGCAGCTCGAGGACCTCGTCGAACGAGGCCGAGTCGGAGGCGCCGGGCGTGCAGATGGGGAACAGGCGCTCGAAGTCGCCCGGGATCTCCTTGGACGCCAGGAGCGCCTCGCGGGCCCGCATCCAGTTGCGGTTGCCCATCACGGTGTTGATCTCGCCGTTGTGGGCGATGAACCGGAACGGGTGCGCGAGCGGCCAGCTCGGGAAGGTGTTGGTCGAGAACCGCGAGTGGACGACGCCGACGGCCGAGGCCATCCGCTGGTCGCGCAGGTCGGGGTAGAACTCGTCGAGCTGCTCGGTGGTGAGCATGCCCTTGTAGCCGAGGGTCCGCGAGGACAGCGACGGGAAATACACGTCGGTCTCGCGCTCGGCGCGCTTGCGCAGGCAGAACGCCAGGCGCTCCAGCGGCATGCCGGTGACGGTGTCGTCGCCGGCGGCACGCACGAAGAGCTGGGAGAACGTCGGCATGACGTCGCGCGCCATGACACCGAGGATCTCGGGGTTGACCGGCACACCGCGCCAGCCCAGGACCTCGAGGCCCTCCTCGGCCGCGATCTCCTCGATGCGCTGGCGGGTCTTGGCGACGTGCTCCTCGTCGCCCGGCAGGAAGGCCGTGCCGACGGCGTAGCCGCCCGCGGCGGGCAGCTCGAAGCCCGCGTCGCTGGCGACCTCGCGCAGGAACGCGTCGGGGACCTGGAGCAGGATGCCCGCGCCGTCGCCGGAGTTCGGCTCGGCACCGGCGGCGCCGCGGTGGTCCAGGTTGCGCAGGGCTGTCAGCGCCTTCGCCACGATGTCGTGGCTGGCCTCTCCGGTCAGCGTCGCCACGAATGCGACGCCGCAGGCGTCCTTCTCGTGGCGCGGGTCGTAAAGACCCTCCGGCGGTGGGAACGAGTGCGGGTACGGCACCAGAGTTCTCCCGTCGACTACGTCTCCTACCTGGGTCCGTCGTCATTGCCCGACGGAGGCAGAAGAAGGTGGGGCGCAGGGGACAGCATTGGCCCACGCGGCGGAAGCGTCAGGTTACCACCGTATGAATCGGATCCGCGCTTCGCTATTCGCCACCGGGCTCGGTCGCGGGCGTCGTCTCGTCATCCGTCTCGTCCTCCGAGACGTCCGCAGGATCGGCAGGAGAGTCGGTCGCGGAGTCCGGCACGCGCCCGTCGACGTACGGCGAAGCCTCCCGGCCGGGATGGCGGCGGTGGGACCACCACAGGAAGAGCAGGCCGCCGACGAAGCAGACGATCGAGGTCCAGTCGTTGAGCCGCAGGCCGAGGAAGTGGTACTCGACGGTGTCGACGCGGAGGTACTCGATCCAGAACCGGCCGGCGGTGTAGATCACGACGTAGAGCGCCATCACGCGGCCGTAGCCCAGGCGCAGCCGCCGCTCGAGCCACAGCAGCAGGGCGAAGCCGGCGAGGTTCCAGATGCACTCGTAGAGGAATGTCGGGTGGAACAGGGTGCCCATCTCGTAGGGGCCCCCGTTGGCCTTCAGGCACTGGTTGCCGTCGCTCTGCACGCCGTGTACGGCGCACTGCCAGTTCGACGGATCGATCTCCAAGCCCCATGGCAGCTTCGTCGGCCGGCCGTAGAGCTCCTGGTTGAACCAGTTGCCCCAGCGGCCGATCGCCTGGGCGACCAGCAGGGTCGGCGCCACGGTGTCGGCGAAGACCAGGAACCGGATGCCCTTGCGGCGGCACGCGAGCCACGCCCCGAGGGCGCCGAACGCCACGCCGCCCCAGATGCCGAGGCCGCCGTGCCAGACGGCGAGCGGCTCCCACCACGCCTTGCCGCTGCCGAAGTAGCGGTCGTGGTCGGTCGCCAGGCTGTAGAGGCGTGCACCCACCAGGCCGAACGGCACGGCCCAGATCGCGATGTCCTGGACCTCGCCGTACGTGCCGCCGCGGACCTTCCAGCGCCGCTCGGACAGCCAGATCGCGGCGATGATGCCGAGGATGATGCACAGCGCGTAGCCGCGGATCGGGAGGGGCCCGAGGTGCCAGACGCCCTGCGACGGACTCGGGATGGACAGTGCGAGCACGGGATCAGTCCTCGTTCAGCAGGGAGTGGATGTCGGACGCGAACTCGGTGGCGGAGGTGCCCTGCTTCCAGAGCACCACGGCCTTGCCGTCCTCCATGCCGAGGACGATCGTCGAGTGGCCGCCGAGATCGCGACCACCGCTGGGCAGCAGCTTGCCGCTGCTGATGTAGATGTGGAACGGCGTCGCGACCCTGGTGATCGCCGGCAGCGAGCCGGTGAGCCCCACGAACGACTTGTTGTAGCCGTCGAGGTAGGAGCGCAGCACCGATGTCGTGTCACGTCTCGGGTCCGAGGTCACGAACACCATGCCCGTCCTGGCGCGGTCGCGGTCGTCCAGCCGGTTGAACGCGGCCGCGATGTTGTTCATCGTGATCGGACACAGGTCCGGGCAGTGGGTGTAGCCGAAGAACACCAGCGTGAGCCGGTGGTCCTCGGTGTCCGTCGCCAGGGAGTACGGCGAGCCGTGGGTGTCGGTCAGGGCGACCGTGGACGCGGGCCAGACGCTCTTCAGCCGGTCACCGGAGAACGTTCCGTCCTTCGTGCCGCACCCGGCCAGGCCGAGCGCGGCGACGAGCGCCAGCGCCACCCCCAGGAGGGTCTTCCTACGCACGCACCGCTCCCCTGCCGGCGCGGACGCCATGGGCCAGGTCCTCGGTGAGGGCGCTCAGCGCGCGGGTGCCGGCGGCGAGGTCGCCGGCGTGCTCCTGCACCGCCCGGACGAACGCGGAGCCGACGATCACGCCGTCGGCGTACGACGCCAGCTCGGCCGCCTGGGCGCCGTTGCTGACACCGAGCCCGACGCCGATGGGCAGGCTGGTGGCGGCCTTGGCCCGGGCCACGAGCGGGCCGGCGAGCTCGGACGTGGTGGTGCGCGCGCCGGTGACGCCCATGACGGCGGTCGCGTAGACGAAGCCGCGGCAGGCGGCGGTCGTCATCGCGATGCGCTCGTCGGTGCTCGACGGCGCGATCAGGAAGACCTTGTCGAGGTCGTGCTCGTCGGCGGCGGCGATCCACTGCTGGCCGTAGTCGGGCGTGATGTCGGGGGTGATCAGGCCCGCTCCCCCGGCGGCCGACAGGTCGCGCGCGAACGCCTCGACGCCGTACCGCTCGACGGGGTTCCAGTAGGTCATCACGAGCGTCGGGGTGCCGGTCGCGGCGACCGCCTCGACGACGCGGAGCACGTCGCCCGTGCGGACGCCTCCCTCGAGCGCCTGCTGCGCGGCGGCCTGGATGGTCGGGCCGTCCATCACCGGGTCGCTGTAGGGCAGGCCGATCTCGATGACGTCGCAGCCGGCGTCGACCATCGCGCGCAGCGCCTCGATGCTGCCCTCGACGGTGGGGAAGCCGGCGGGCAGGTAGCCCACCAGAGCCGCACGGTCCTCGGCGCGTGCGCGGTCGAACGCGGTCGACGTGCTCACTGGTCGTCCCCTGCCGTGCCGTCGTCGGCGGTGCCGAGGTGGAACCAATCCAGCGCGGTCCCCATGTCCTTGTCGCCACGGCCGCTGAGGCTGACCAGGATGGTCTGCCCCTGCCGCTCCTCGGCCAGGCGCATGGCGCCCGCGACCGCGTGCGCCGACTCGATCGCCGGGATGATGCCCTCGGTCTCGGCGAGGACGCGCATCGCCGCCATCGCCTCGGCGTCGGTCACCGGGAGGTACGACGCCCGCCCGCTCGCGCTGAGGTGCGAGTGCTGCGGGCCGACGCCCGGGTAGTCGAGGCCGGCCGAGATGGAGTGCGACTCGACGGTCTGGCCGTCGTCGTCCTGCAGGACGTAGGTGCGCGAGCCGTGCAGCACGCCCACGCTGCCCGCGAAGATCGTCGCCGCGTGGCGCCCGGTGTCGACGCCGTCGCCGCCGGCCTCGAAGCCGTAGAGGGCGACGTCGCGGTCGTCGAGGAACCCCGCGAACATGCCGATCGCGTTGGAGCCGCCGCCCACGCAGGCCGCGACCGCGTCGGGCAGACGCCCGGTCAGGTCCAGGCACTGGCGCCGCGACTCGTCGCCGATCCCCCGCACGAAGCTGAGCACGAGGCTCGGGAACGGGTGCGGCCCGGCGGCCGTCCCGAAGAGGTACGCCGTGTGGTCGACGTTCGCCACCCAGTCGCGGAACGCCTCGTTGATCGCGTCCTTCAGCGTCGCGCTGCCGGTGTCGACCGCGATCACCTCGGCACCGAGCAGCTGCATGCGCGCCACGTTCAGCGCCTGCCGCTCGGTGTCGACCTTGCCCATGTAGACGGTGCAGTCGAGCCCGAGGTACGCCGCCGCGGTGGCCGTCGCGACGCCGTGCTGGCCGGCGCCGGTCTCGGCGATGACCCGGCGCTTGCCCATCCGCCTGGTCAGCAGGGCCTGGCCCAGCACGTTGCGTATCTTGTGGGCGCCGGTGTGGTTGAGGTCCTCGCGCTTGAGCAGGATGCGGGCGCCGACGCGCTCGGAGAGCCGGGTGGCGTCGTACAGCATCGACGGGACGCCGGCGTACTCCCGCAGCATCCGGTCGAACTCGTGGGTGAAGGTCTCGTCGGCGAGCGCCTTCCGCCACTCGGTGTCGAGCTCGTCGAGGGCCGCGATCAGCGCCTCGGGCATGAACCTCCCGCCGAACGCCCCCTCGTGCCCGAACCAGCCGAGCTGGTCTGCGTCGTAGGTCATGCCTGGATTCCTGTCATCGCTGCGACGGCGTCGCGGGGTGCGCCGTCCCTGACCAGCGCCTCGCCGACCAGGACCGCACGGGCGCCCTCGGAGACGAAGCGCTTGACGTCGACCGGACCGAAGATGCCCGATTCCGCCACCTTCACGCGGTCGTCGGGAATCAGCGGGGCGAGCCGGCCGAAGGTGTCGGTGTCGACGTCGAGGGTCTTGAGGTTGCGGGCGTTGACGCCGACCACCTCGGCGCCGAGGCGTACGGCGCGCTCCACCTCGTCCTCGTCGTGCGCCTCGACCAGCACCGTGAGACCCAGCTCGCCGGCGACGTCGTAGAGGCGGGTCAGGTCGTCGTCGCCCAGCGCCGAGCACATCAGCAGGATGAGGTCGGCGCCGTTCGCACGCGCCTCGACGACCTGGTACTCGGTGACGACGAAGTCCTTGCGCAGGATGGGTACGTCGACGGCGGCGCGCACGGCACGGAGGTCGTCGAGGCTGCCGCCGAAGCGCCGCTGCTCGGTGAGCACGCTGATCGCGGCGGCCCCGCCGGCGGCGTACTCCCCCGCCAGCGCGGCCGGGTCGGCGATGTCGGCGAGCGCGCCCTTGCTGGGGCTCTTGCGCTTGACCTCGGCGATGACGCTCGAGCCGGCGCCGCGGAAGTGGGGCATCGGGTCGCGCGGAGCGGGCGCGTCGGCGAGCCGCGCGCGCAGCTCGCCGAGCGGCAGCGCCGCCTCACGCACGGCGAGGTCCTCGCGGACCCCGGCCACGATCGTGTCGAGCACCGTGGCCCCACCGGAAGTCATATCGACGATTGTTTCATGAGGCCCTGAGGACGCGCTCCCCGCAGTGAGACGTCCGGAGCTTCCGAACCCGAGACAGCGACGTAGGCGGACGGTAAGTTGCGCTCACCATCGATCTGGCACAGACCCAAGCCGCAGAGGACGACCCGATGAGCTACAACGCACCGCCGCCTCATCCTACGGTGGGTACCCGCCGCCCCCTGTCCCGGCCCGAACGTCCGGCAAGGCGATCACCGCGATGGTGCTGGGCATCCTGAGCATCGTGATCTGGTGCCTCGGCATCCCGCTAGGGATCGTCGCCATCGTCTTCGCCGTGCTGGCGCGGCGTGAGATCGATGAGTCGCAGGGCAGTCTGGGAGGCCGAGGCATGGCGATCGCCGGCCTGGTGACCGGCATCATCGGCCTCGCCGTCTGCGCGATCTACTGGATCGTCGTCGTGGTGGTGGCCGCATCGTCCGGTCCGACCTACTACTAGGAGACCTGTTCTCAGCGGGTGGCAGAGCGACACAGCGACTCGCTCTGTTTGAAAGACCGACGCAATGGTTAGTGTCTGCACCACCTGTCCGGTTCTTGTGCCGGGCTCGACACGAAGGGGCAACACATGAGCTATGGAACTCCGCCTCCCCCACCGCCGGGCGGCGGCCAGCCGCCCTACGGCAGCCAGCCGCCTCAAGGCGCGCCGCCGTACGGTGCCCCAGGTGGCGCTGGGGGCCCGCACCCGCAGGCCGTTCTGATCCTCGTGCTCGGGATCGTCAGCATCGTGTGCTGTGGTTTCATCGCAGGCGTGCCGGCGATCATCCTGGGCAAGAAGGGCCTCAACGAATCGGCCGCTGGAGCCCACTACTCCAACGAGGGTCTCCTCCGCGGCGGCTTCATCTGCGGAATCATCGGTACGGCGCTGTCTGTGATCGGCATCATCGTCGACGTCGCCTTCATCATCCCGAACGCAGGCAACTGAGCGTTCCGCATCATGCCCCGGCCGGACACTGTCCGGCCGGGGCATTGCATGTCACGGCGCTGCAGCCGGGCTGCTGCACTGACTGCGCACTACCGCTAGGGCGCCAGCCACGATCCCGCGGGCGTGTTCCGAAGAACCGTGAAGCCGATCAGAAGCACGATGAGGACGTTGGTGCCCACCTTCAACTGGAACGCAGACGGCCGCCACGGCACACCTGTCCAGCGGCCATGCGCCCATCGCAGGAACGAATAGGCGATGAACGGCAGCGAGAGCACGAAGAGCAGGTTGCTCGACGCTGCCGCTCCGATCTGGAGGTTGCTGAGGTCGTTGACGGCGCGCAGACCTCCGCACCCGGGGCAGTAGATCCCGAACAGCGCGTAGGTCGGGCACTCGCCCCACGTGCCGTGCTGGTGCGGGTCGCGCAGGTGCAGCGCAACCGTGGCCACGGCGAGGCCGCCGACCACCAAGGTCGGCGGCAGCATCCGACGCCCGCGCGAGGACGTCCGGGCGGGCCGGAGATCGGGGCGCGCGGGCGCGGTGGTCACATCAGTGACCCGGCTCGTGGAACCCCAGCTTGGCCATCAGGCCGAAGGCGATCGCAGCGACGACGACGAGCGCGACGCCCACCCAGAACACCACCCAGCTGATCGGCTCGATCATCATGCCGACGCCACCGACCACGAAGCCGGCCAGGGCGATCAGGACGGCGGTCCAGGCCGCCGGGGTGTTGCCGTGGTTGTCGGCCATCTGCACTCCTCGGATGAAACGGTGCTTGCGCGCTGATTCTACGCAGCCCTCATTCTGTCGGGTCGTGGCCCTCGTCGAGCGACTTCCACAGCTCCAGGTTGGAGCGGTCCTCGACCGGGATCGCAGCGCCCTCGGTCGCGCCGGCCGAGCCGCCGGGGGCGTCGTACTTGGTGCCCATCTCGGGCCAGGCGGGGGCGAGCCGGGCCGCGGCGACCGCGGCGACCAGGCTGACCAGGGCCCCGACGAGCGAGACCCAGAACGACACCGAGGCCTGCAGAGGAACGGTGTCGGTCGCGCCGATCCGGTTGCTGAGGCTGGACGCCGCGCTGCTCCGCTGGAAGATGCCGCCGACCACCAGGACCACCACGACGCCGGCCGCGGCCGCCGCGGTCAGCACCGCCATCGCGCGTCGTACGAACCCGCGACTGACCAGCACGACGGCCCAGGCCGCGAGCGTGACGAGCGCCAGCGCACCGGCGAGCGGGAAGTCGACGCCGTTGCTGGCCTGCAGGCTGGCCGCCGGATCGACCGCCTTGAGGGAGGTCATGTAGGAGCCGGGGATCTGCAGCATGGTCTTGTGGCCGCCGATCGCTGCGGCGATCCCGCCGATGAGGCCGAGGCCCACGACGGGCAAGAAGGTACGGCGGCCGCCCCGCGCCGCCTCGTCGCGCTCAGCCACCGAGCAGACCCTCGTCGAAGCACGTGCGCGCGCCGGTGTGGCAGGCGACGCCGACCTGGTCGACCTTGAACAGCAGCGTGTCGCCGTCGCAGTCGATCCGGACCTCCCTGACGTGCTGAGGGTTGCCGGACGTCTCGCCCTTCACCCAGTACTCCTGCCGCGAGCGGCTCCAGTACGTCGCGCGGCCGGTCGTCAGTGTGCGGTGCAGCGCCTCGTCGTCGACCCACGCCATCATCAGGACCTCTCCGGTGTCGTGCTGCTGCACGATCGCGGGCAGCAGCCCGTCCGGCGTACGATGGAGGCGGTCGGCGATGGCGGGGTCCAGCGAGTTCACCGCACCAGCCTACGGTCGCGGCGGCACACCTGACCCGGCGGTCGTCACCGCGATCGGCATTTCACAGCGGACGTTCATCCGGCGGCCCTGTCCACCGCGCGTCCGTTGCCCTACGGTGGTCGGAAACCACCCATCTATCTCGGGGGAAACATCATGGGAATGTTCGACAGCATCAAGGGCGCCGCACAGGACGCGGTCAGCGAGCACGGCGACGACGTCGTCAACAAGGCCAAGGAGGTCGCCGCTGAGCACGCGCCCGCCGGTCTCGGCGGCCTGCTCGGCGACTCCGACAAGCCGGCCGACAACGCCGACAACGCCGGCGGCGGCCAGGGCCAGCAGGATCAGCAGGATCAGCAGGACCAGCAGGACCAGCCCGCGCAGGCCCGCGAGCAGGGCCAAGGCGGTCAGCGCCAGGAGGGCCAGGGCCACCAGGGCGGCGGCCAGGGCGAGCACCACGGTGGCGGACAGGGCCAGCACCAGGGCAACCACCAGGGTGGCGGCCAGCACCAGGGTCAGCACCACGGTGGCGGCCACCAGGGCAACCGCGACTGACGCCACGCCAGCACCGAAGACCGCGCCCGGGCCTCGCCCGGGCGCGGTCTTCGTCGTTCGGGGCCTGCCGCGGGCGAACGGCGCCGGTCATCGGGGTCGTGTGCCTGAGGCATCGCCACAGCGGGGTCTGAGGCACACGACCCACGCAGGTCACCAGCCCTCACCGGGTCGTGTGCCTGAGGCATCGCCAGGGCGGGGTCTGAGACACACGACCTCCACCCACACGACCCACCTCGAGCCCCTCGGTCGTCGTACCTCTCGCCCTGACCGCACCCACGGTGACCCGCAGCTGACTCGGCTCGCCGGCTGTTCCCCGCGGTCAGCCGGCGAGGAAGCTGAAGCGCACCTGCCGCTCGGCGTTGTCGACGTTCAGGTCGACCAGGCAGATGCTCTGCCAGGTGCCGAGCGCGAGGCGGCCGTCGATCACCGGCACCGACGCGTACGGCGGCACCAGCGCCGGCATGACGTGGCTCCGCCCGTGACCCACGCTGCCGTGCCGGTGCTGCCAGCGGTCGTCCCTGGGCAGCAGGTCGCCCAGCGCGGCGAGCAGGTCGTCGTCGCTCCCGGCCCCGGTCTCGATGATCGCGATCCCGGCCGTCGCGTGCGGCACGAACACGTGCAGCAGCCCGTCTCCCCTGCCGGCCGCGAACGCAGCCGCGTCGCGGGTGATGTCGAGGACGACCTCCTCGCCCCCGGTGCGGTAGGTCTGCATCTCGGAGTCCATGGGGTCGATCCTGCCAGTCCTTCGCCTGTGCTGAGGTGTCACCAGCTGACACCGGAGCGCAGGCTTGGGTCCGTCAGTAGTCGACAGCAACGTGGGAGCGATAGAGCGACTCGGCGTCCTCCGCCTCGGCGACCGCCTCCCGCACGCGCACCTGCGTCAGGTCGAGCACCCGCAGCCTGTCGTCGACCTCGGCGACGGCCTCGATGCGGTGGAAGTGGTCAGCGTTGCCCTCGGCGTACGTCGCGAGCCCCCGAAGCTTGGGGAGCGCATCGCTGAGGTAGGTGCCGTGCGGGTCGACGATCGACGGCACGACGTTGCCGCGCACCTCCTCGAAGAACACGAAGTCGGGGCAGAGTCGCCGCCAGGAGCCCTGGAGATCGCGATAGGCGACGGCGAGCGCGTCGGCCGATGCCCGCGACGGGTTCCGATACCAGGCAACGGATCGGACGAGCTCGGCTTCCAGCACCGTCCGCTCCCACGCGAGCAGGCCACCGACCGGGAACTGACCCGCACCGTCGGCCAAGAGGTGCCCGCCCACGGTCTCCAACACGTTCCCGCGCAGGTCCTCCACCGCCTCGGTCCGTACGCCGGGCCGGGAGATGTCGATGGGCATCGGCTCCCCCGCCGCGGAGCGCAGGTTGTCGTACACGGCCTTGCGCTCGTCGCTCAGCGCCTTGATCGCGACGCGATGGGAGGCATCCCACTCACGGAACAGCCGGTCGGCCTCGACTCCCAGCTGGTCAACGACCTCAGGCACCCGGGCGAGCGCGGCCGTACGCAGGTGCGCCTCGAAGTAGCCGTCGTCGTAGACGTCCTCGAGCGCCTCCGCGTACGCCGCCGCGAGCTGGGGCGTGAGCACCTGGCGAGCCGTCCGGTAGTCGGCCTCGACCGCCTTGTCGTCGGCACGAAGCGCGAACGTCTCCGAGCCGGCCGTCATCGCCACGTCCAGACCGACGACGATCCGCTCGCCGCTCATCTCCAGGACGTCGGACACCTGCTCCTCGACCTGCGCTTCGTACTGCACGGCCTTGCCACGCAGGAATCCCACCAGTGCGGCCATCGCGGCCTCGTAGGCACCCGGCAGCAGCCCGTCCTTCGCCAACGCGGCGGCGTAGCCGGTGAACCGCCCGACCGGCTTGGATCCACGACGCGGCACCGTCTGCGAGGGCAGCCGGTCGAACGCGGCCCAGACCGTGTCCGGGACGTCCCGGTTCGCGACGAAGTCCTGCTTGCGGACGATCACCTCGGGGCCGGGCCGGACGTCGTCGTCGGTGCCGTTGATCTGCCGGGCGACCTGCTCGGCGGCGGAGCGGTTGAACAACGGCAGGATGCACTCGACGGCGTTCAGACGGTCGTCCCCCGGTATGCGGCGCGCCAGCGGGGTGCGCACCATCCGGCCGAGGAGCTGGGTGATGTGCGTCAGGTCGTTGGCCGGCCGGAAGGACACGAGGACCTCGGCCCGCGGGCAGTCCCAGCCGGTCGAGATCGCGTCCTTCGCCAGCAGCACCCGCACGTGCTTGCGCTCGGCGACGTCCTCCGGAGAGACGTAGGCGATCTCGTGACCTCCGGCCAGGAGCGTCCCACCCTCGCCGAAGACGTGGGCGATGTTGTCAGCGGCGAGCTCGGGCCACTCGTCCAACACCGTCGCGACCGCGTCCGCCAGCAGGGATTCCGACGGCTTGTTCGGCACCTGTACGACGAGCAGCGGTTCGACCAGCGGGCCGGTCCCTCCCTGCGCGGCGTGGTAGGTGGCCCACAGGTCGCTCGCCTCTTTCGTCCGCGCGACCGCGTGCCGCAGCAGCACCGTGTCGAAGACACCGACCTCCGCAGGGAACGACAGGATCAGGCTGTCCTTCAGCAGCCCCGACTCCTGGACTCGGACGGGATCCACCGTGACGTCGGGCAGCGTGGTGCGATCGCGCGCCCGCTCCATCGCCTTGCGATAGCGGTCGATGGTCGCGCTGATGCCGAGCACGATCGGCACCGGCGGTGCGTCGGCCTCGCCGTTGATCAGGGTCGAGACGATGGTCGACTTCTCCCCCGCGTCGCGCGAGGAGGTCTTCATGCCGATGTGCGCCTCGTCGAGGATCACGTAGAGCGTCGTCGCAGGGTCATCGATGGTGTTCGCCAGCACCTCCCAGAAGGTGCGGGCCCGCATGTCCGGCGCAGCGAGGACCTCGGCGTCGTCCTCGGCCCCGCCCCCACGGACCAGCCGTGCCTTCTTGCCGAGCTTCTGGGAGTTGAGGAAGTAGACCGTGCCCGCACGCAGCTGCTCGTCGCTGAACGTCGACTCGACCACCCGCAGGCGGCTGCTGCCGATCCGGTCGGACGCCTGCATGATCCGGTGCCGCGTCTGCTCGTTGAGCGACGGGTCTCCGGTGAACCAGAGCACGGTCGCCGTCGGATCGGCAGGTACGTCGAAGTCGTCGCTGCCGAAGAAGAGCGCCTCGATCACGGCGGCCGCCATCACCGTCTTGCCGGCACCGGTCGCAGCGGTGAGGCCGACGGACGAGCTCATGCCGAGGCCGAGCATCTGCTTCGCCTTGGTCAGGCGGTCGAGCACATCGGCGACCGCGTCGGCCTGGTAGTCCTTCAGCTCGAGCTTCACGCCTGCGTCCCCATCGTGAAGCTGGCGAGGTAGGACTCGTAGAGCCGTACCGGCTCGACGTGGTCGGGCAGGTCGGCGCACACCATCTGGAACGCGCGCTCGTCGTCGGTGACGATGAACGCCATCCGCGCGCCCTCGTGGTCGACGAGCTCCGCCAGGAAGTCACCGGCCGCGTCGACCGAGAAGAGCACGCCGTAGGTGTCGGCGACCTCGAAGGTGTCCGTCGCGCGGTCGATCCGGCGACCCGTCGCACCTGCCTTGAGCCACAGCAGTGGCGCGATCGCCTCGAAGCTCTTGTGGTGCGCGATCGTGCGTGGCGCCTCGTAGGTCAACGTGAAGAACTCGGCGTTCGCCGTGAACCCGTCGCTCATCGGGAACTCGTCGGTGAACTTGTAGTCGCCCTTGATCGGGTCGCCGTCCGGCGTGCGACCGGTGATGGCGGCACGGATGCGCGGCTTGGTGATGTAGTCGCAGATCCCCCACCGCTCCCACTCCGGATCGCCTGGTCGCAGGCCCTGTTCCCGCAGCTTCTTCTGCTCGTCCGCGCTCACCTCGTTGTTGGTCACGCTGATGCACTGCCGGCGCCCACCGTCCTGCTTGTTGAGGCGCATCACCGCGTGGACTGTGGTACCGGAGCCGGAGAAGAAGTCGAGTACGACGGCGTTGGGCTTGTCGCTCACGAAGAAACGGAGGGCGTCCTCGACGGCGTAGAGCGACTTGGGGAACGGGAACTTACGACCGCCCAACAGTCGATCGATCAGACGGCTTCCGCTATTGCCGGCATCGTGACTCGTAATGCGCCAGATGTCGGTTGGCACGAAGCGCGCGACGTAGTTCGACGCGTCTGTAATCACCGATCCGTCGCTTCTACGGCCCGTTACGGCGAAGTCGCCGCCCGCAACCTTCGCGCTCTCCCCCTGCTTGAGGTAGTAGATCGTCGTCGCTTCAGCCCGCCATGCCCCAATGCGGACGTGACCCTCTGAGATTAGCGAGCGAAGAGCTTGCGCACTGATCCGCCAGCGTCCCTCGGATCCATCGCGCCGGAGTGGCCAGATTGCAACCTCTCCACGCGGGACCTCAAGGTCACCTCGATCACCAAAGTGAGCGTCTCCAACTCCGTAGAACTCGGGCCCATCCGCTCCCTGCCCGATGAAGATCGGATAGAACTGGTTGGGGCTGTCATGCCGCGCCGAGTCCGCCCCGCTACGAATTAGCCGACTCCAGTAGATGTCGAGTTTGTTGTCGGTCTTGACAGCGTTCCACTCCCCCTCGAGCGGAAGAGGGGCCGGCCGACTCGTGCCAAGCATCACGAAGTAGAGGTACTCGGCTGCCCTCGCAAAACTCCCCTTCCTCGTCGCGCCCGCCGAGTTGATGGAGCTGGAAACCATCGTGATGCGACCTTCCGGGAAGGTCTGTTGCAGGAGCAGCCCGAGGCGGAGGTACTCCTTCTCGTCGATGGTGACGATGAGGACCGAGTTGTCCGGATTCAGCAGCCGTTGGGCGAGCTTGAGCCGACGCTCCATGAAGGCCAGCCACTTGGAGTGCCGGTAGTCGTCGTCGCCGTCGACGTAGTCGTTGTTGTACTTCCAGTCCTTGGCACCGGTGTTGTAGGGCGGGTCGATGTAGATCGCGTCGACCTTGCCCTCGTGGGTGTAGAGCAGCGCTTCGAGAGCATGGAAGTTCTCGGCGTTGATGACGGTGTGGAACGGGTCGTCGGCGGCACCCCGCTCGACCCGACCGGTCGAGCGCAGGCCCGGGTAGATCGGGTCGCGGTACTCCGCCACCACGACGAGGTCGGCGACCGGGACCTCGGTCCGCTCCTCGTCCAGAGCGAGCGTCGCGACCTCACCCGCGACCCGGAGCACGAGCCAGATGCGTGAGTCTCCCCTCGACGTACTCCCCCGCGGCGGCAGCGCCCGCACCTTGTCGCCACGACGGACCGGACGCCCCGGGAGCTCGACGGCCTCAGGCTGGTGGCGCTCGAAGTTGAGGCCGAACTGTCGGCGCTCGGAGAGAGCCTTGACCTCGGACCGGAGATCGGCGGCAAGGGCCGGGTCGGATCGCTCGACCTGCGCAAGCAGATCGCTCAGTCTCGACAAGGCCCGCCCGTTCCCGATGGATCAATACGTGTGTCTGGATCAATATATTGGTCCAGCCGTCGACGCGCATCCGAACAGGGTTGTGTCTCGATGGCCGCCACCGAGAAAGCCCCCGACTTCGCCCACCGGGCGAAGCTCTTCGGCGACAAGGTGCGCAGCCGTCGTGCAGAGCTCGGGCTCTCCGAGCGGAAGCTCGCCGAGGCGACCGGCCTGAGCCGCGGCTACGTCGCGCTGCTGCTCAAGGACCGGGGCAGCCACAAGGACGGCGCCGGCGAGTACAAGCCACTCAACCCGACGCTCGACGTGATCTGGCGCCTCGCGGAGGCGCTCGACGTCGAGCCGATGTACCTCGTCGACCCACATCGCGGAGTCGAGGCACGGACCCGTTGATGCGCATCACCCTCGGCGTGACCGACAACGACTGGGCCGACTACCTGCGCGCGCGACCGGGGATCACCGAGGCGAACTTCTGGGTGCCCTCGGCGCAGAGATTCACCGGACGGGCGTCGCTGGACGAGCCGTTCCTTTTCAAGACCAAGACGCCGCGCAACCAGCTGGTCGGTGGCGGGTTCTACGCGGGCTACTACGAGCAGCGCGTCAGCGAGGCGTGGGCGATCTTCGGCGAGGGCAACGGGGTCGGCAGCGAGGCCGAGCTGGAGCGCGCGATCCGCACCTACCGCGACCGCACCGGCAAGGAGCACCATCCCGATCCGACGATCGGCTGCGTCGTCGTACGCAACCTGTTCTTCGCACCCGAGGGCGAGGATCTGCCGCAGCCGCCGCACTGGGGGCGGTCGATCGTGCAGGGCAAGACGCTGGACCCGACCGACATCGACTACGAGTACGTCGAGCACGCCTTCCGCTCGCTGCAGGGCGGCGCACGGCTCGACCTGCTCTGGGACCGCGACCTGATCGACGTCGACCTCGACAGCGAGCGGTACGGCGCACCGGTGCTCACCCGCCCGCGCCTGGGCCAGGGCTCGTTCCGGCTCGCGGTGCTCGACGCCTACGGCAACCGCTGCGCCGTCAGCGGCGGGAGGATGGCGCCGACCCTGGAAGCAGCCCACATCCGGCCCTATGCGCGCGGCGGGCGCCACCTGGTCAGCAACGGGCTGACGCTGCGCTCGGACCTGCACGCGCTCTACGACCGCGGCTACCTCGGCGTCGACGCCGACTACCGACTGCGAGTCTCACCCCGCATCCAGGCCGACTTCGGCAACGGGGTCGAGCTCTACTCCCGCGAGGCGCGGGGCGAGGTGATCCGGCTGCCCGTCTCCCCCGAGGACCGGCCCGATCGCGAGGCGCTCGAGTGGCACATGGACGAGGTCTTCCTCAGCGCCTGACCTCTGGCCCGAGTCAGAGGCGGTCGATCCAGGTGTCCTCCTCGCGCTGGTCCCAGGCCGAACCGTCGGCGGACGTCGCGCGCCTGGCGCCGAGGCGGTTGAGGACCCGCATCGCCTCCTCACCGGTGAGGGCGCGGAGGTTGGCGACGGGATGCCCGACCGCCTCCTCGACCGCCCGCTGCCGGTCCTCCATCGCGGTCAACGCGCGGGCGTCGAGGGCCTTGCGGAGGAGGTCGACCTGCCAGTCGGCGATCGGCGCGGGCGTGTGGTTCGCCGGCGGCAGACCGGTCGGCGCCGGCTCCTCGTCACCGAACAGCGAGGCATCGAGGGACACGGCGGGCGATGCTACGCGCTCGTATCCACAGGGCTGACGGAGGTGGGTGGACGGCGCGATGGGCGCTGCCTACCGTGCCGACAATCGACAAGCCACTCGGGAGGATGCACCATGGAACACGTGGGCACAGCAGTCGGGATCGCGGTCGGCGTGATCGCCATCATCGGCGCCATCGTCGCGGCCGCGCGCTGGATCGTCGGACGGATCGAGCACGGTCTCGTACGCAAGATCGATGACACCGTCGCCGCACAGGTAGGCCCCAGGTTCGCGCAGATCGACCGGCGGTTCGAACAGATCGACCGGCGGTTCGAACAGATCGACCGGCGGTTCGAACAGATCGACCGGCGGTTCGAGCAGATGGACGCACGATTCGATCATCTTGAATCGAAGATGGATCACGGCTTCGCGATGACTGAGGTCCGGCTCAAGCACCTCGAGGGCGACATGGTGCTCGTCAAGCAGCACCTGCTCGGCAACGCCGCCTGATCGATCAGAGCGCGGTGCCGTCGGGGTCGCACATGACGACGCCGGGCGTGTCCACGGGGACGACGAGGCGCACGCTGATGTCGAACGTCGAGGCCGTGCCGTCGACGATCACCAGGAAGCCCCTCAGCGGACGGGGAAGCCGGCCTCCGAAAGGCCGGCCTTGACCTCGCCGATGCGCAGGGTGCCGAAGTGGAACACGCTCGCGGCCAGCACGGCGTCCGCACCGGCCGTCACGGCGGGGGCGAAGTGGTCGACGGCGCCGGCGCCGCCGGAGGCGATCACCGGGATCGAGACCTCGGCGCGCACGGCGCGCAGCATCTCGATGTCGAACCCGTCGCGGGTGCCGTCGGCGTCCATGGAGTTGAGCAGGATCTCCCCCGCGCCCAGCTCGGCGGCGCGGACCGCCCAGCCGACCGCGTCGATCCCGGTCGACTGACGCCCGCCGTGCGTGGTGACCTCGTAGCCGGAGTCCGTCCGGACCTCGCCGGAGACCCGGCGGGCGTCCAGCGACAGCACCAGGACCTGGTTGCCGAAGCGGTCGGCGATCTCGGCGATCAGCTCGGGCCGCGCGATCGCGGCGGTGTTGACGCCGATCTTGTCGGCGCCGGCCCGGAGCATCACGTCGACGTCGCCGACAGACCGGATGCCGCCACCGACGGTGAGCGGGATGAAGACCTCCTCGGCGACCCTCGAGACGACCTCGAGGGTCGTGGCGCGGCCGTCGGAGGAGGCGGAGATGTCGAGGAAGGTCAGCTCGTCGGCGCCCTCGGCGTCGTAGGTGCGGGCTAGCTCGACCGGGTCACCGGCGTCGCGCAGCTCCTTGAAGTTGATGCCCTTGACCACGCGGCCGGCGTCGACGTCGAGACACGGGATGACCCGCACCGCGAGCGTCATCTCACAGCCCCTTGGTGAGCGCGAGGGCGTCCTCGAGCGTGAACTGGCCGGTGTAGAGGGCCGTTCCGGCGATCGCACCCTCGACCCCGATCTCGACGAGGCCCATCAGCGCCTCGATGTCGGCCAGGGTGGTGACGCCGCCCGAGGCGACGACCGGCGCCGGCGTACGCGAGCAGACGTCGCGGAGCAGGTCCAGGTTCGGGCCCTGCAGCATGCCGTCCTTGTTGACGTCGGTGACGACGTACCGCGCGCAGCCCTCGGAGTCGAGGCGGGCGAGCGTCTCGTAGAGGTCGCCGCCGTCGCGGGTCCAGCCCCGCGCGGCCAGCGTGGTGCCACGTACGTCGAGCCCGATGGCCACCCGGTCGCCCCACCTGGCGATCGCCGCGCGGCACCACTCGGGCTGCTCCAGCGCGGCGGTGCCGATGTTGACGCGGCGGCAGCCGGTCGCCATCGCGGCCTCGAGCGACTCGTCGTCGCGGATGCCACCGCTCATCTCGACCTGGATGTCGAGCTTGCCGACGATCTCGGCCTGCAGCTCGCGGTTGTCGCCGTGACCGAACGCCGCATCGAGGTCGACCAGGTGCAGCCACTCGGCACCGGCGTCCTGCCAGCGCAGCGCTGCCTCGATCGGGTCGCCGAAGCGCTTCTCGGACCCGTCGACGCCTTGCACCAGCTGGACGGCCTGGCCGCCCTTGATGTCGACGGCCGGCAGCAGCTCGAGGTAGTCACTCATTGTTCACCGGTTTCGTTCGGCCGATCGCGGCCTCAGGGGACAGGTCCGTGGTCACGTGGCGCGCCGAGGCGGCCGCGCTCGTCCTCACAGACGTGAATCGTACGGAACCTCAGAAGCTGGTGCGCATCCGCCACAGCTCGGGGAACAGCACCACGTCGAGCATCGCGCGCAGGTAGTCCACGCCGCTCGTCCCGCCGGTCCCCGGCTTGAAGCCGATGACGCGCTCCACGGTGTTGACGTGCCGGAAGCGCCACAGCCGGAACGCGCTCTCCAGATCGGTCAGCTCCTCGCCGAGCTCGTAGAGGTCCCAGTGCGTCGCGGGATCGCGGTAGACCTCCAGCCACGCCCGCTCGACCTCCTCGCTCGGCTCGTACGGCGAGGTCCAGTCGCGCTCGAGCCGGTCCTGGGGCACCCGCAGCCCGCGCCGGGCGAGCAGCCGGAGCGCCTCGTCGTACAGCGACGGCGAGCGGTACGCCGCCAGCACCTGCTCCTCGTGCGGGCGGCCCTCGTGCACGCCGAGCGCGCGGGCGGCCTTGTTGCCGAGCGCGAACTCGATGCAGCGGTACTGCCAGCTCTGGAAGCCGCTGCCGGTCGCGAGGTAGGGACGGAACTCGGTGTACTCCGGCGGGGTCAGCGTCGCCAGCACGTCCCAGGCGTGGACCAGCTGCTCCATGATCCGCGAGACCCTGGCGAGGGTCTTGAACGCCGGCTGCACGCGGTCGGCGGCCACGTCCGCGGTCGCTGCACGCAGCTCGTGGAGCGCCAGCTTCATCCACAGCTCCATCGCCTGGTGCTGCACGATGAAGAGCATCTCGTCATGGCGGCCCGAGAGCGGGTGCTGCGCCCCCAGCACCTCCTCGAGGTGGAGGTAGTCGGAGTAGTCCATCGGCAGGTCCGGCGTGCTCACGTCACCGCTCCCCTCGTCGCGAAGCGCTCCTCGCGCCACTCCCCCGACTCCATCACCTGGCTCAGCTGCTCGACGGCGTCCCACACGTCGACGTACCTCGTGTAGAGCGGGGTGACGCCGAAGCGCAGGATGTCCGGACCTTCCTCGCCGCCGGCCCGGAAGTCGCCGATGACGCCGCGCGCGATCAGGGCCTGCACGACGGCGAACGCGCCCTCCGGGCAGGAGAGCGAGACCTGGCTCCCCCGCTCGTCGTCGGCGCGCGGGGACTCGACGGTGAAGACGCCGGGCAGGCGCTGCTCGACCAGGTCGGCGAGCAGCCGGGTCAGGGCGAGCGACTTGGCACGGACGGCCTCGAGGCCGCCGTGCTCATCCGCCGCGAGCAGCGTGTCGACGCCGCACTCCAGAGCGGCGATGCCGAGCACCGACGGCGTGCCCGAGAGGTAACGACCGATCCCCTCGGCCGGCCGGTAGTCAGGGCTCATCTCGAAGGGCGCGGCGTGCCCCATCCACCCGGAGATGGGCTGCTCGAAGCGGTCGGCGAGGCCCGGCCTCACCCAGAGGTACGCCGGCGAGCCCGGCCCTCCGTTGAGGTACTTGTAGCCACAGCCGACCGCGTAGTCCGCACCCGCCGCGGTCAGGTCGACCGGCAGCGCGCCGGCGCTGTGGCAGAGGTCCCAGACGGTGAGCACGCCGTGATCGTGGGCCTGCCGCGTCACCGCGGTCATGTCGTGGAGGCGGCCGGTCCGGTAGCCGACCTGGGTCAGCATCAGCACGGCGGCGCCCGGGAGCAGCGCCTCGATGTCCGCGGGTGCGTCGACCGCGACGAGCTCGTAGCCGCGCTCGGCGCAGAGGCGCCCGGCGACGTACAGGTCGGTCGGGAAGTTGCTGCGCTCGCTGACCACGAGGCGACGATCCGGTGCGTCCTCGGCGGCGACGCTGAGCGCGGCCGCGAGCACCTTGTAGAGGTTCACGCTCGTCGAGTCCGCGACCACGACCTCCCCCGGCCCGGCTCCGACCAGCCGGGCGATCTTGTCGCCGACGCGGCGCGGGAGCGAGATCCAGTCGGAGGTGTTCCAGCTGCCGATCAGGCCCTCGCCCCACTCGCGGGTGACGACGTCGTGGAGCCGCTGCGCGGTGGCACGCGGCAGCGCGCCGAGCGAGTTGCCGTCGAGGTAGACCATCCCCTCCGGCAGGGTGAAGAGCTCACGCAACAACGCCAGCGGGTCGGCCGAGTCGAGCGCGGCGAGGTCGTCGCGGTTCATCGGACCTCCCGCAGGATCGCGCGGACCGGGGCCGCGTCGAGACCGGCCAGCTTGATCGGCAGCGCGACCAGCTCGTAGTCGCCCTCCGACACCTCGTCGAGGAGCAGGTTCTCCAGGATCGCCATGCCGTGGCGATGCGCCGCGTGGTGGGCAGGCAGATCCTTGCTGCTCGCCGGGTCCAGGCTCGCGGCATCGGTCCCGACCAGCAGTACGCCGAGAGCGCCCAGCCGCTCGACCAGGTCGGCCGACAGCGCGGTGAAGCCGTCGTCCCAGTCCGTCGGCTGGCGGCCGTAGGTGCGGATCAGCACCCGCTCCGGCGGGTCGGCCAGCGCCGGCTCGACATCGCGCCACCCCACCACCCCGCCCACGGCGAGGGCGTGGACCACCCGGCACGGACCGAGGTAGGCGTCGAGCGGCAGCTCCGCGGCCGTCGTACCTCCGGCCACGAAGTGGAGCGGCGCGTCGGCATGCGCACCCACGTGCGGCGACAGGGTCAGCGCGGCGACGTTGACCGGGCAGTCGGCGTCGATCCGGAACGTCCACTCCGACGAGACGTGCCGGTCGCCCGGGAACACCGGCGACGACGCCCCGACCGTCGGCGAGATGTCCCAGATCCGGCCCATGGGCCCACCCTAGGGGCGGCGGCTACGTCTCAGCACCCGCGCCGCACGGCGCTGTAACACGTGGTTCGCCGATCTGGTCGGCGGGTTGGCTGCTGTAGAAGGTCGCTGCAACGACGTACTTCAGCCGCCGGCTGCGTACTAGCTGGGTAGACGACGTGTTACAGCAGCCAACGGCGCACCAGTCCTACTGACCACGTGTTACAGCAGCAGTCGGCAGCTCACCCCCGGCTGCCCTCAGAGCGAGGTGACCCAGTTGCGCAGCAGCTGCGCGCCGGCGTCGCCGGACTTCTCGGGGTGGAACTGCGTGGCCGAGAGCGGACCGTTCTGCACGGCGGAGACGAACCGGTCGCCGCCGTCGGCTGCGGGGCCGGTCTCGGTCCAGACGACCCGCGGCTGGTGCGAGTCGGGGGTGCGGTCGTTGGTGACCAGGTCCCAGGAGCGCACGCCGTAGGAGTGCACGAAGTAGAACCGCTCGTCCTCGACACCGGCGAACAGGGACGTCCCGGGCGGCACCGAGACGGTGTTCCAGCCCATGTGCGGCACCACCGGTGCCCGCAGCCGCTCGACCGTGCCGGGCCACTCGCCACAGCCGTCGGACTCGACGCCGTGCTCGATGCCGCGCGCGAAGAGGATCTGCATGCCGACGCAGATGCCCATCACCGGCCGGCCGCCGGAGAGCCTGCGGGCGATGATCCGCTCGCCGCGGATCGCCCGCAGCCCCCTCATGCAGGCCTCGTACGCACCGACGCCGGGGACCAGCAGCCCGTCGGCGTTCATCGCGGCGTCCATGTCGCCGGTCAGCTCGACCTCGGCCCCGGCCCGCTCGACCGCGCGCACGGCGGAGCGGACGTTGCCCGACCCGTAGTCGAGGACAACGACGCGCGGCTTGGTCACTCGATCGCCCGGTCTCGAGACACCTCGACCAACGAGGTCACAGGGCGCCCTTGGTGGACGGGATGCCGGTCTCGCGCGGGTCGATCGCGATCGCGTCACGGAAGGCCCGGGCGAACGCCTTGAACTGCGTCTCCACGATGTGGTGCGGCTCGCGGCCGGCCAGCACGCGGACGTGCAGGGCGATGTGCGCGTGGAAGGCGATCGTCTCGAAGACGTGCTTGGTCAGCGATCCGAGGTACGCCGGAGTGGTGCCGCCGAGCTGGACGTAGACCTGCCCCTCCGGCTCGCCGGTGTGGACGCAGTAGGGACGACCCGACACGTCCACGACGGCCTGCACGAGCGCCTCGTCCAGCGGCACGGTGGCGTCGCCGAAGCGGCGTACGCCGGCCTTGTCGCCCAGCGCCTCGCGCAGCGCCTGGCCGAGCACGATGGCGGTGTCCTCGACGGTGTGGTGGGCGTCGATGTGGGTGTCACCCTCGGTCTGCACCGTCAGGTCGATCAGACCGTGGCGGGCGAACGCGGTGAGCATGTGGTCGTAGAACCCGACACCGGTGGAGATGTCGTGCTTGCCGCTGCCGTCGAGGTCCACCTCTACGAGGACCTTCGACTCGCTGGTCTGGCGCTCGATGCGAGCAGTGCGGCTCATGCGCGTTCTCCCTTGACTTCGGTCAGTGCTGCCTTGAAGGCGGCCATCTCGTCCGGCGTGCCGACCGAGACCCGCAGCCAGCCCTCGGGTCCGGTCTCCCGGATGAGGACGCCGCGGTCCAGCAGACCCTGCCAGACAGCATGCCGGTCGGCGAATCGTCCGAACAAGCAGTAGTTGGCGTCCGAGTCGGCCACCTCGTAGCCCTCCGCCCGCAGCCACGACACCAGCCGGTCGCGCTCGGCGCGCAGCGCGTCGACGTTCGCGAGCAGCTCATCAGCGTGCCGGAGCGCCGCCAGCGCGGTCGCCTGGCTGACCGCGGAGAGGTGGTACGGAAGGCGTACGACGCGGACGGCGTCGCAGATCGCGCGGTCGGCGACCAGGTAGCCCAGCCGCAGGCCGGCGGCCGCGAAGGCCTTGCTCATCGTGCGGGTGACCACGAGGTTGCGGTGGTCGCCCAGCATCTCGATCGCGCTCGGGGTGCCGGTGCGGCGGAACTCGCCGTACGCCTCGTCGACGACGACGATCCCCTCGTCGCCGACGGCCTCGCAGAGCGCCCTGATCGCGGCGGGCGGCAGGGCGGTGCCGGTCGGGTTGTTCGGGCTGGGCAGCAGCACGACCGAGGGCCGGACCTCCTCCACCAGCGCCCGCGCCTTGTCCAGATCGAGCGAGAAGTCGGCCTCGCGGGCGCCCGCGACCCACTCGGTGTGGGTGTTGCGGGCGTACTCCGGATACATCGAGTACGTCGGCGCGAAGCTGATCACCGTGCGTCCGGGGCCCCCGAAGGCCTGCAGCAGCTGCTGCATGACCTCGTTGGAGCCGTTCGCCGCCCACACCTGGGCGGGGTCGACCCGCACCGACGGCACGTCGCGGTGGAGGTAGTCGGCCAGTCCCGCGCGCAGCTCGACGAGCTCACGGTCGGGGTAGCGGTTGAGGTCGACCGCCGCCTGCGCCACCGACGCGGCGATGTCGCAGAGGCAGTCCTCGGACGGGCCGTAGGGGTTCTCGTTGACGTTCAGCTGCACGGGTACGTCGAGCTGCGGTGCGCCGTACGGCTCGATGCCGGCCAGCTCCGGCCGGATGGGGGGCCACATGTCAGCGCACCGCGAACCGGATGGTGGCCCCGGCGCCGTGCCCGGGCAGGTCCTCGGCCTCGGCCAGCGTCCTGACGTGGCCGACGACGCCCTCGAGCGCGTCGCGGGTGTACTCGACGACGTGGGTCTGCTTGCGGAAGGTCCGCGCGCCCAGCCCCGAGGAGTGGCAGGCGCAGCCGCCGGTGGGCAGCACGTGGTTGGAGCCCGCGCAGTAGTCCCCCACCGCGACCGGCGACCACGGGCCGATGAAGATGGCGCCGGCGTTGACGACGCGCGCCGCGACCGCGGCGGCGTCGCGCGTGTGCACCTCGAGGTGCTCGGACGCATACGCGTTGACCACGTCGATCCCCTGGTCGATGTCGTCGACCAGGATGATCGCCGACTGCACGCCGCCCAGCGCCGCGGCCACCCGCTCGCTGTGGGTCGTGGCGGGAACCTGCTTGTCGAGCTCGGCGACCACGTCGTCGGCCAGCGCCTCGGAGTCGGTCACCAGCACCGAGCCGGAGGTGCCGCCGTGCTCGGCCTCGGTCAGCAGGTCGGCGGCGACGAACGCCGGGTCGGCGCTGTCGTCGGCGAGGATCGCGATCTCGCTCGGTCCGGCCTCGGAGTCGATGCCGACGACGCCGCGCAGCAGCCTCTTGGCCGCGGTGACGTAGGGGTTGCCGGGGCCGACGACCATGTCCACACGGCTGCACTCACCCGCACCGTAGGCGAACATCGCGATCGCCTGGGCGCCGCCGACGGCGTACATCTCCTCGACGCCGAGGAGCGCGCACGCGGCCATGATCGTGGGGTGCGGCAGCCCGCCGAACTCCTTCTGCGGGGGCGAGGCCAGGGCGAGGGAGCGTACGCCGGCGACCTGTGCCGGCACCACGTTCATGAGGACCGTCGAGACCAGCGGCGCCTCGCCGCCGGGGACGTAGAGCCCCACCCGGTCGACCGGGATGTTGCGGTGGGTGATCCGCGCGCCCGGGGCCACCTCGACGACGACGTCGTCCTCCAGCTCGGCCGCCGAGGCCGTGCGCAACCGGCTGATCGACTCCTCCAGGCCCGCGCGGATCGCCGGGTCGAGCTGCTCGAGCGCCTCCCGGCACGCCTCGGGCGCGACGGCGATCTCGGTCTGGCTCACCCCGTCGAACCTCGCGTTGAGCTCGAGGATCGCCTCGACCCCTCCGGTCCGCACCGCCTCGAGGATCGGCCGCACCGCATGCGTCGCCTTCTCGATGTCGAACTCCGCGCGCGGCACGGCCGCGCGGTAGTCGACGGAGCCGGCGGCTCCGCGGAGGTCGATCCGACGAATCATCTCGGGGCCCCCGAGATGTTGTTCGGAGGAGCGAAGCGGGGGAGAAGAACTTCGCGGGGTGAGATGTGGGACATGTCCCGATTCTACGGGCGGAGACGCCCGCGCTCCGACCGAGTTCTCCCACGCGGACCCGCCCGCACATCCTCTACGTTGGAGCCGTGCCCAGCGAGATCCCGATGTTCCCGCTCAACGCGGTCCTGTTCCCCGGCGTCTCGCTGCCCCTTCGGGTGTTCGAGGACCGCTACCGCGCGCTCGTGCACCACCTGCTGCGCATCGAGGACCCCACCGAGCGGTTGTTCGGCTCGGTCGCGATCCGCGAGGGCTACGAGGTGGGCGACCACGGCGCGCAGTCGCTGTTCCGGGTCGGCGTGCGGATGCAGCTCACCGAGGTCGAGGAGAACGAGGACGGCACCTTCGACGTCGTCGCGGTCGGGCGCGACCGGATCCAGCTCGACCGGCTGAGCACCCGCGACACCTTCCCCGTCGGCGAGGTGCGTGAGCTGCCCGAGCCCACGGTCGCGGTCGAGCAGCACGTGGCCGATGCGGCGCGCGCGACGTTCGCGGCGTACCGGATGGTGCTGGGCGAGATCGCGACCGATCCCTACCAGGGCGACCTGCCCGAGGACCCGGCGTACCTGTCGTGGACGCTGGCGGCCTGCGCTCCCCTGCCGATGACCGAGCGCCAGCAGCTGCTCGAGGCCGACGACGCCTCGGAGCGGCTGATCCTGGTCACCGACCTGCTCCGCTCCGAGCTCCGCGCCATGAACGTCATCCCCTCGCTGCCGGCCAGCGAGGTCGCACGCACCAAGTGGTCGCCGAACTGAGCGACCTCAGGCCGTCGTCTGCGGGGCCGGGTCGACCGGATCGGACGGCTCGGACGGCTCGCGGACGTGCTGCGGCGACTCGCCGATCCGGCGCTCGCCGCTGAGCCCGAGCATGACGCACAGGAAGCCGAGAAGCGAGCCCACCGGCCACGCGAGGTACGGCGTCCAGCCCTGGACCGAGATCGCTCCGGGATAGGTCTTCCCGAAGTGGGCCGCGTCGGCGTAGCGGCTCGGGTCGACGGGGCTCAGGGCTGTGCCGACCTGCCACATGACGTAGGCGCCGAGGCAGGCGGCCAGGACCGTCAGCGTGAGACCGAGGTAGGCGCGGTTGCGCCCGAGGACGCCGACAACGACTCCGAGCACGAGGGCCAGCACGAAGCCCGCCACGGCGTACTGGAACGTGGCGGAGGCGACGTGGGCCTGGCCGGGGTCGAGCGGGAGGGCGAACCAGGTGTAGGTCTTGCCGTCGCTCAGCCTGAAGATCTCGCCCTTGGGCGCCGGACCCCACCAGCCCCACCACCACCAGCCGCCGCCGGCGGCGAGCGCCGCGGCCAGCACGAGGCCGCCCACGGCGAGCAGGACTCCGCCCAGCACGCCCCGCCTCGGCGGCGGCTCGACGTGGGCGGGGGCCGGCTCGGGGCCGGACACGGGATCGGACATCGGCACGCTCACCCTGCCAAGCATCCAGGACCGAGCAACTGCTTGAGGTCGGCGAACAAGGCGGGAGACGGGGTGACCCGCAGGTTGTCGTCGAGCCTCATGACCCGGGTCGTGTCGCGCATGAGCAGCTTGAGCCGGACCTCGGTGACGCCGGGGTGGGTGCGCAGCACGTCGCGCAGCTGGTGGACGACCGGCTCGGTGCAGCGCGTCACGGGCAGGCTGAGGACCACCGGGCCGTCGCCACCCTGCTCGATGTCGGGGACGGTGACCTCCTGGCCCCGCAGCTGGATGCTCTCGCGCTCCTTGTCGAGCTGACCGCGCACCCGCAGGATCGCGTCCTCGGTGAGGTACGGCGCAGCCAGCCGGTAGCTGCTCGGGAAGAGCAGCACCTCGATCGCACCCTCGAGGTCCTCGAGCACGATCGTGGCCCAGGGATCGCCGTTCTTGGTGATCTTGCGCTGCACCGAGGTGACCAGACCGGCGACGGTGACGGTGGAGTTGTGCGGCCGGTCCTCGTCGAGCAGCAGCTGGCCGACCGTGCAGTCCGTGCCGTTGGACAGGACGTGCTCGAGACCGAGCAGCGGGTGGTCGGAGACGTAGAGGCCCAGCATCTCCCGCTCGTAGCCGAGCAGCTTCATCTTGTCCCACTCGTCGACGTCGGGGATCGGCACGCTCACGCCGAAGCCGCCGTCATCGTCGTCGTCACCGCCGAGCCCGGCGAAGAGGGAGTCCTGGCCGATCGCCTCGTTGCGCTTGATGTCGACGTACTGGTCGACCGCGGTCTCGTGGATCGCCGAGAGCGCGCTGCGGTGGTGCTTCATGTCGTCGAACGCGCCCGCCTTGACCAGCGAGTCGATGACCCGCTTGTTGCAGACGTGGGCGGGGACCTTGTCGAGGAAGTCGTTGAAGTCGGCGTACCGGCCGTTGTCGGTCCGGCCCGCGACGATGCCGTCGACGACGTTGGAGCCGACGTTGCGCACGGCGGTCAGGCCGAAGCGGATGTCGTTGCCCACGGCGGTGAAGTTGTGCGAGGACTCGTTGACGTCCGGCGGCAGCACGGCGATCTTCATCCGGCGACACTCGTTGAGGTAGATCGCCATCTTGTCCTTGTCGTTCTTCACCGAGGTGAGGAGCGCGGCCATGTACTCGACTGCGTAGTTGGCCTTGAGGTAGGCGGTCCAGTACGTCACCACGCCGTACGCCGCGGAGTGGGACTTGTTGAAGGCGTAGTCGGCGAAGGGGACCAGGATCTCCCACAGCGTCTTGACCGCCGCCGCGGGATAGCCGCGCTCGAGCATGCCGGCCTCGAAGCCGGCGTACTGCTTGTCGAGCTCCTCCTTCTTCTTCTTGCCCATCGCGCGGCGCATGTTGTCCGCGGCGCCCAGCGAGAAGCCGGCGAGCACCTGCGCGATCGCCATGACCTGCTCCTGGTAGACGATCAGGCCGTAGGTCTCCCCCAGGACCTCCTCGAGGGGCTCGGCGAGGGCCGGGTGGATCGGCTCGATCGGCTCGCGGCCGTTCTTGCGGCGGGCGTACTTGTTGTGCGAGTCGGCGCCCATCGGGCCCGGCCGGTAGAGCGCGGACACCGCCGTGATGTCGGCGAACTGGTCGGGCTGCATCGAGCGCAGCAGCGCCCGCATGCCGCTGCCATCGAGCTGGAAGACGCCGAGCGTCTCGCCCCGCCCCATCAGGTCGTACGTCGCCCGGTCGTCGAACGGCACGTCCTCGAGGACGAGGTCGATGTCGCGGTTGGCCCGGATGTTGGCCAGCGCGTCCTCGAGCGTGTGGAGGTTGGACAGACCCAGGAAGTCCATCTTCACCAGGCCGAGCGACTCGCACATGGGGTACTCGAACTGGGTGATCACCGCCCCGTCCTGCTTGGGGTCCATCAGCGGGACGATGTCGAGCAGCGGCTCGCTGGCCATGATCACGCCCGCGGCGTGCACGCCGGTCTGCCGGATCTGGCCCTCGAGACCGATCGCGGTCTCGTAGATCTTGCGGACCTCCGGGTCCTCCTCGTAGAGCGACCGGAACTCGCCGCCGTCGGAGTAGCGCTTGTGCTCGGTGTTGAAGAGGTCCTTGAGCGGGACGCCCTTGCCCATCACGTCGGCGGGCAGCGCCTTGGTGATCTTGTCGCCGATCGCGAAGCCGTGGTCGAGGATGCGGGCGGCGTCCTTGATGGCCTGCTTGGACTTGATCCGGCCGAACGTCGCGATCTGGGCGACCTTCTCTGCGCCGTACTTCTCGGTGACGTACTTGATGACCTCGCCGCGACGGTGGTCGTCGAAGTCGATGTCGAAGTCGGGCATCGAGGGGCGCTCCGGGTTGAGGAACCGCTCGAAGTAGAGGCCGTGCTCCAACGGGCACAGGTCGGTGATGCGCAGGGCGTACGCCGCGATGGATCCCGCGCCCGAGCCACGCCCCGGGCCGACCCGGATGCCGTTGTCCTTGGACCACTGGATGAAGTCGGCGACCACGAGGAAGTAGCCGCAGTAGCCCTTCTGCTGGATGATCGCGAGCTCGAACTCGGCGCGGTCCTTGACCTCCTGGGTCATCGCCTCGCCCGGGTAGCGCGCCTCGAGGCCGCGGAAGACCTCCTTGCGCAGCCAGGACTCCTCGGTCTCGTCGGCCGGGATGTCGGCGCGCGCCATGTAGCCGCCGGTCGACTCGACGAACTCGACGTGACAGCGGTCGGCGATCTCGAGGGTGTTGTCGCAGGCCTCCATGAGGTCCTGGCGGCCCCACAGCTCGCGCATCTCCTCGGCCGACTTGATGTAGTAGCCGCTGCCCTCGAAGGCGAACCGCTTGCCGCCCTGGCTGTACGGCGGCTCGGTCAGCCGGCTGCCGGACTGCACGCACAGCAGCGCCTCGTGGGCGCTGGCGTCCTCGGGGTTGTTGTAGTGGGAGTCGTTGGTGGCGATCGGCTTGATGCCGAGCTCGCGGCCCAGCCGCAGCAGGTCGTCGCGGACCCGCTTCTCGATGTTGATGCCGTGGTCCATCAGCTCGAGGTAGACGTTGTCGTGACCGAAGATGTCGCGCAGCTCCTGGGCCTCCCGCACCGCCTCGTCCCACTGCCCCAGCCGCAGCCGGGTCTGGATCGCGCCGGACGGGCAGCCGGTGGAGACGATGATCCCCTTGCTGTGCTCGGCGAGGATCTCCTTGTCCATGCGAGGCTTGTAGAAGTAGCCCTCCATGCTCGAGCGCGACGAGAGCCGGAACAGGTTGTGCATGCCCTCGGTCGTCTCGGCCCACATCGTCATGTGGGTGTAGGCGCCGCCGCCCGAGACGTCGTCGCCGCCCTCCTCGTTCTGGTCGCCCTTGCCCCAGCGGACGCGCTTGCGCTCACCGCGCGGCGTCCCGGGAGACAGGTAGGCCTCGATCCCGATGATCGGCTTCACGTCGTGGGCGCGCGCCTTGGAGTAGAAGTCGTAGGCGCCGTGCAGGTTGCCGTGGTCGGTCATCGCGATCGACCTCATGCCGAGGTCGCTCACGCGGCTGAAGAGCCCCCCGAGCAGCGAGGCCCCGTCGAGCATGGAGTACTCGGTGTGGACGTGCAGGTGGGCGAAGTCCCCGGTCGTGCCTGCCATCGGAGGTGTTCTGCTCCTCGCTGTCGTGCGGTCGAGGTGGGCGCAACGGCCCGGGCGGTACGTCGGGGAAGGCTCACAGCCTACCGGTCCCGACCCGTCGATACTGGCACCCACCACCGACACGGCGACGTCGGCGAGGCGGCTCGGCGGGCGGAGCCCGGACACCCGGCCCGGCACCCGCGGGACCGTCCGCCGCGCGCCGCCGGACCGGCAGACCCTGTACGCCGGGCGGCCCGCGGGTTAGCGTGCGGTGTGCCGCACTCCCAGCGGCACATCGGACATCGGAGGGAACATGCGCAGACGCACCATCTCGGGCATGGCGGCCACCGCCGCCATCGGTCTGGCGATCGCCGCCACCACCGGCGCCACGGCCCAGGCCGCCGGCGGCGCCGTCCAGTGGTCGGTACACCCGGAGCAGATCAAGGCACCGTTCGCGGGCAGCAAGCCGGCGGCACTCCCCACGCCGTCGCAGTGCCTCAGCGACTACGGTCTCGCCTGCTACACGCCGACCGACATCCGCTCGGCGTACGACATCCCCGACACGGTCGGCGGCAAGCCTGCGGGCACCGGCGAGACGATCATGATCGTCGACGCGTACGGCAGCCCGACCGCCCAGGCCGACCTGGACACGTTCTCCTCCACGATGGGCATCCCGTCGACGACGCTGAACATCTACACGCCGGAGGGTGCTCCGGACTGGTCCAACCCCGACACCAACGAGTACGGCTGGGCCGGTGAGACCAGCCTCGACGTCCAGTGGGCCCACGCGGTCGCGCCGGGCGCCAAGATCGACCTGGTCGTCGCGCCGGACAACATGGAGAGCCTGGACGCCTCGATGCGCTGGGGCATCTCGCACCTCAACCCCGACACCGTCTCGATGAGCTACGGCGACCCGGAGTTCGACTGGGACAACGCGGCGAAGCAGGTCTACCGGCAGGACAGCGGCTCCTACGCCCAGGCGGTCCGGTCCGGAACGACCGTGTTCGCCTCCGCCGGTGACGACTGGTCCGACAACGGCAACGGCAGCGAGAACTTCGCCAGCCCGGCCGACGACGCCAACGTCGTCGCGGTCGGCGGCACCAACCTCAACGACGGCCTCGACCCGAACGTCCCGAACGAGACGGTCTGGAACGACTACGACGGCTGCCTCTACGGCTGCACCAACGGCAGCTTCGGCGGCACCGGCGGCGCCCCGAGCATCATGACCAGCAAGCGCGGCAACGACGTGTCCTACGACGCGTCGGTCTACACCTCGGTGCTGGTCTACGAGGGCTTCCACGCCGACCCCTCGGCCAACTCGTTCTACTTCACCGGCGGCACCTCCTCGAGCTCTCCGCAGTGGGCGGCACTCACCGCGGACATCGACCAGGCCGTCGGCCGCCGGCTCGGCAACATCCGGCCGGACCTCGCCGGCTGGGCCGCGAGGGGCGGCCTGCGCGACGTCACCACCGGTGACAACGCGTCGGCGACCTTCTCCGGCGGCTACGCGGCCGGCCGGGGCTGGGACGTCCCCACCGGCTACGGCACGCCCGACGTCGGCAAGCTGATCGGCCTGGCCGGCAGCAACCACCGCGGCTTCCACGGGCCGCACATCGACCCGGCTCACCGCGGTCGACTGCACGACTAGCGCTCACCCGGCGTACGCCGGAAGGCAGCGGAGCGGGCCCCGACCTCACGGTCGGGGCCCGCTCTCGTCGTACGGGTGGTGTCGGTGCTCAGACCGCCTCGCGGACGACCTCCAGGGCGTGCCGCAGGTCGTCCGGGTAGCTGGACGCGTAGGTGACGTACTCCCCCGTCTCGGGATGCTCGAACCCGAGACGTACGGCGTGCAGCCACTGCCGCTCCAGCCCGACGCGCTTGGCCAGCGCCGGATCCGCGCCGTAGGTCAGGTCGCCGACGCAGGGGTGCTTCAGGGCGCTCATGTGCACCCGGATCTGGTGGGTGCGGCCGGTCTCCAGGTGGATCTCCAGCAGGCTGGCGAAGCGGTGGGCCTCGAGCGTCTCGTAGTGGGTCACGCTGTGCCGGCCGTCGTCCATGATCGCGAACTTGTAGTCGTGCTTGGGGTGGCGGCCGATCGGGGCGTCGACGGTTCCCTCGATCGGGTCGGGGTGCCCCTGGACCAGCGCGTGGTAGGTCTTGTCGACGGTCCGCTCGCGGAAGGCGTTCTTGAGCACGGAGTAGGCGTGCTCGGACTTCGCGATGACCATGACGCCGGAGGTGCCGACGTCGAGGCGCTGCACGATGCCCTCACGCTCCTTGGCGCCGGACGTCGAGATGCGGAAGCCGGCGCCGGCGAGGTGGCCGACCACCGTCTGCCCCCGCCAGCCGGGCGACGGATGCACCGCGACGCCGACGGGCTTGTCGATCACCACGATGGCGTCGTCGTCGTGGATGATCTTGATGCCCTCGACGACCTCGGGGACGATCTCCAGCGGATCGGACTGCTGCGGGATCTCGACGTCGAGCACGGCGCCCGGCAGGACCCGTTCGCTCTTGGTCGCGACGACCTGGCCGTCCAGGACCACGCGGCCCTCGGAGACGAGTTCCGCGGCGCGGGTGCGGGACACCCCGAACAGCTGGGCCATGGCGACGTCGATGCGCTCACCTTCGAGGCTGTCGGGGACGCGGAGGCTGCGGTGGTCCAGGCCACTCATCCGTGGGCCCGCTCCCCGTCCGCGCCGCGTCGGCCGTCGATGGCCACACCGCGCAGGACCTGGATCAGCAGCAGCAGCGCGCCGAGGTTGATGCCGACGTCGGCGATGTTGAACACCGGCCAGTGCGGCAGCTGCAGGAAGTCGACGACCTGGCCGCGCAACGGCGACGGGGCGCGCAGGAGCCGGTCGGTCAGGTTGCCGACGATGCCGGCCAGCAGCAGTCCGAGGGAGATCGCCCACACGGTGTCGCCCAGGCGCCTGCTGAACCACAGCACCACGCAGGTCGCGACGATCGCCAGGACGCTGAGCACGACGGTCGCGCTGGTGCCCATGCTGAACGCGGCGCCCGGGTTGCGCAGCAGCTGGAGCTGGAGCAGGCTGCCGATGAAGTGGCGCGGCTGCCTGTCGGAGAGATGGGCGACCGCCAGGTGCTTGGTGAGCTGGTCGGCGGCGTACCAGACGACGGCGACGGCGGCGAAGAGCAGCCACACGCCCTTGCGCCGGGGAGCCACCGAATCCGGGCCGCCAGACGGGTCTGTCATCGTTGCTCGCGCTTCTTCCATGTCCGGACGAGTTTCCCACACGGGGCCGCTCGGGCGGAAAGCCTCACGGGCCCTCTCGACGGCGGTCGAGCGTCAGCAGGTGGTGCAGTCCGGCGACCGACACCGCCACGACTCCGAGCAGCGCGAGAGCGGCCGCGCCGAAGAGCAGGAACCCGCCCACGAAGTCGACGACCGTGATGATCCCGAGGTGCTCGGGGACGGTCGTGCCGTAGACGCCGCCGACGAGCGCGACCACCAGCACGAACGACGTCGCGGCAGCCTCGCGGAACGTCCACCGCCCCGCGTCCGCACTCATGGAGCGGCCTAGCGGCGCTCTTCGCGCTGCTTGCAGGTCAGGCACAGCGTGGCACGCGGGAAGACCATCAGCCTGTTCTTGCCGATCGGGTTGCCGCACATCTCGCAGATTCCGTAGGTGCCGTCGTCGATGCGCGCCAGCGCGCGGTCGATCTGGGCGACCTTCTCGCGCTCGTGGTTGAGCACGGTCAGCTCGTGGTCGCGCTCGAAGCTGGTCGCGCCCACGTCGGCCTGGTCCTGGCCGGCGCCGTCACCGGCGTCGTGCAGCAGGCCGGTCAGGTCGGCCTCCTGCTCGGCCAGGATCTGGACGCTGTGGCCGCGCTGCTCGTGCAGCTCGCGCAGCACCTCGTCGAGCTCCTCCTTCGACCAGGCGTCCTCGGTGTCGAGGACGGGGAGCGAGCTGGGGGCGGCCTTCTTCACTGCCTTCTTCGCCGTCTTCCTCACGGGTGCGGTCTTCTTGGCCGGCGCGGCGGCCTCGGTGGACGGAGCGGTCGCCTTCGTCGCCGGCGCAGCCGCCTTCTTGGCGGGCGCGGCCTTCTTCGCGGGTGCGGCCTTCTTCGCGGGTGCGGCCTTCTTCGCGGGTGCGGCCTTCTTCGCGGGTGCGGCCTTCTTCGCGGGTGCGGCCTTCTTCGCGGGCGCGGCCTTCTTCGCGGGCGCGGCCTTCTTCGCGGGCGCCGCGCTCTTCTTGGCCGGCGCAGCCTTCGTCGCCGGCGCAGCCTTCTCAGGCTCGGACTTGGACTTCGACTTGGACCGGATCACGCGGCGCGCTGCGGACGCGGCCGTGCCAGCCAACGACTTCTTCGTGTTGCGGGCCATGCCCAGCTCTCCTCGCAAAGCGGCGGCCCATCGGAGGAATCCAATGGGCTGGCCGGAAGGCTATCTTCTCAGACATTTGTGACCAAGACGGCACACCGGCCGGCCCCCACGTTCGGGACCGGCCGGCGTACGCGCGTCTGTGCGACCGCTGTCAGGCGTTCTCCTCGCCGAGGATCGAGCGCAGCCGCTTGGGCGCGGGCGACTCCTCGGCCGCCGGGGCGACGGTGTCGCCCGGCACCTGCAGCGCGTCGAGCTGCTGGGTGAAGTAGCTCTTGAGACGAGAGCGGTACTCGCGCTCGAACGACCGGAGGTTCTCGACCTCGGCGCTGAGCTTGTCGCGCTCCTTCTCCAGGTCGCCGAACAGCTGGGTACGACGCTCTGCGGTCTCGCCGTCGAGCATCTCCGCACGGCTCCGGGCGTCGGCCTCGAGGCGGTCGGACTTGCCCTTGGCCTCGTTCTCGAGCCGCTCGGCCTTGGTGCGTGCCTCGCCGACGATGCGGTCGGCCTCGTTCTTGGCCTCCTCGACGAGCTCGTCGGCGTTGCGGGTCGCGATCTCCAGCAGGCGGGCCGCAGCGTTGGACGCCTCGGGCACCGTCTCGACGCGGATCGTCTCGACACCGTCGGAGACGTTGCCGACCGGCGAGCCCACGACCGGTGCCGCAGCAGCGGCGGGAGCGGCCGGGGCCGGGGCCGGCTCGGGCTCGGGCTCGGCGGGCTTCGCGGCGGCCGGGGCGACGACGGGCGGCTCGGGCTCGGGCACCGGCGCGAGCGTTGGGGTCGAGTAGTTGTCGAACGAGTTCGAGCCGGTGGAGCCCGAGCCCGACTGGGCTGCGGCGAGCTTCGCGCGGAGGTCGTCGTTCTCCTGGGTCAGGCGGGCCAGCTCGGCCTCCACCTCGTCCAGGAACTGGTCGACCTCACCCATGTCGTAGCCCTCACGGAGCCGGACCGGCGTAAAGCGCTTGTTGCTCACGTCCTCGGGCGTCAGCGGCATGACCTCACCTGTCTTCGAATAGCTAAGGAAAGACTGTCGCCACGAACTTTAGCGCCTGCCCCATCAGTCTCGGCAGTTGTCGTCCATCGAGACGGTTCGGGCGACGCCGGCACGAACCAGCAGGTCAGTCGCAACGCGCCCGGATCGACCCGCTGCGCGGCCCGCCCGACCGGTCCGGATCGTGGATGCGACGGGCTCAGGCAAGGAGCGTCGACCGGTTCACGATGAGCAGCACGTAGGCGATGATCATCACCAGCAGGAAGCTGAGGTCGAGGGAGAAGGCGCCGATCCGGATCGGCTTGATGACCTTGCGCAGCCCCATGATCGGCGGGTCGGTCACCGTGTAGGCGCCCTCGAGCAGCACCAGCACGACCCCCGCCGGCTCCCACGACCGCGCGAACACCAACACCCAGTCGGTGATGAAGCGGATCCACAGCAGCCCGATGAAGACGTAGAGGATCCCCTCGATCACCTGACCTAGCACCACGCCCACGAATCTACCGATCGCCCGAAGACGATCCGGCATGAGCCACGCCGCAACCCGCCCCCAACCAGCACCGCACGCCGCCAGACGGCCGCGCCGCGACGGCCGGACGGCCGCCAGACGGCAGCGACAAGGCACCTGCCTCGACCGCGCGTCGTGAGGTCGAGGCAGCGCGGCGCCGCCGGCGCCGAGGCCGGGCTTGAACGGGACGCGAGTGGAGGAAGCGAGGAACGAGCGACCGGAGCGAGCTTCCCGCTCAAGGTCGGCGAGACGCCGGTAGCGGCGACGCGCTCACGGCCTCACGATTGATTGAAGAATCCGCCGTCGGCGATGCGCTGCTTGTCCTCGGCCGTGACGCTGACGTTCGGCGGGGAGAGCAGGAAGACCTTGTTGGTCACCCGCTCGATGCTGCCGCGGGTGGCGAAGATCAGACCGGCCGCGAAGTCGACCAGGCGCTTGGCGTCGGAGTCGTCCATCTCGCCGAGGTTCATGATCACCGGAGTGCCCTCACGGTAGGACTCCCCCACGGCCCGCGCCTCGTTGTAGGTCCGCGGGTGGAGGGTGGTGATCCGGGAGAGCTCGGCGACGATCGGCTGCGCGGGCGCGGCGGCAGCGGGCGTACGACGGCGCTCGTTGATGTCGGCCACGCTGGCCTCGCGCACGGGGCGGGCGACGCGGACCGGCCGCGACTCGCCGACAGCCTCGGGGGCGACGTCCTCGTCGTACTCGTCGTAGCTGGTGTCCTCGAGCAGGCCGAGGTACTCACCCATCCTGCGCATCACACCGCTCATGAGACTTGCCTCCAGATCTGGGCCCCGGTCAGGGCCACTGGTCGTGTTTGGGACATTACTGGACCGAGGGCCTCGATCCGAGGACCGCCGAGCCGACGCGTACGTGTGTCGCGCCGGCGTCGATCGCCGCCTCCAGGTCGCCGCTCATGCCGGCCGACATGACGGTCGCCTCGGGGTGGTCGACGAGGAACCTCTCGCGGATCCGGGCGAGGCGCGCGAACGCGGCGGCCGGCTCCTCACCCAGCGGGGCGACGGCCATCAGGCCGCGCAGGGCCAGACCGTCCTGGCCGACCACCCCGGTGGCGAGGTCGAGCAGATGGTCGGGGTCGACACCGGACCGGTGGTCGGCGCCGGGCGGGTCGAGGCTGACCTGCAGCAGCACGTCGAGCGCGCGGCCGCGCTCGGCCGCCCCTCGGGCCAGCCGGGGCAGCAGCTCGGGGCGGTCGAGAGACTCGACCACGTCGGCGTACCGGGCGACGGCGGCGGCCTTGTTCTTCTGCAGGCCGCCGATGAAGTGCCAGCGCAGACCGAGGTCGGCGCAGTCGTCGGCCTTGCGCTCGGCCTCCTGGTGGCGGTTCTCGCCCACGTCGGTCACGCCGAGCCGGGCGAGCAGGCGCACGTCGGAGGCGGGGAAGAACTTGGTGACGACGGTGAGTGACACGTCGTCCACGGGGCGTCCGGCGTCGGCGCAGGCGGCGGCGATCCGGGCACGGGTCGCGCCGAGCCCGTCGCTCAGCTCCTCGAGACGGCTCATCGGATCCACACCAGCCCCGCGATGCGTCCGGACGCGGCTCCGTCGCGACGGTAGGAGTGGAAGCGGTCGTCCTCGAGGGTGCAGCCCGGCACGCGTACGACGCTCGCACCGGCGCGGGCGAGCTGGACCTCGACACCGGCACCGAGGTCGAGCCCGGGGGTGCCCCAGGAGGTCTCGGCGTACGTCTCGGGGACGGCTGCGGCGACCTCGTCGCGCATGGCTGCGGGCACCTCGTAGCAGCGCCCGCAGACGTGCGGGCCGATCCAGGACTCCAGGCGCTGCGCGCCGAGCTCGCGCATCCGCTCGACCGCACGGGTCACCACGTCGAGCTCGACGCCACGCCGACCGGCGTGGACGGCGCCGACGACGCCGGCGTCGCGATCGGCGAGGACCACGGGCACGCAGTCGGCGACGCGGATCATCAGACCGGTACGACGACGGGCGGTCACCAGCGCGTCGGCGTGGTCGACCGGGTCGTCGGGCCCGGCGGCCGGCTCCTCGGTCACCACGACGACGTCGTCGCCGTGGACCTGGCTCAGCCGCGCGAACGGGACCCCCGCCTCGGCGACCAGCACGTCGAGCACTCCGGCGAATCCGGGCTTGCCGGACTGGAGGTCGACGGAGGCGTCGGTGAACGCGACCTCGACCCGGGCTCCCCGCGGGGAGTCCGGGTCGAGGCTGGCACGGAAGGCGAACACGGTGACCGATCTGAGCCGAGAGGGCTTACTTCAGGAAGTCGGGGACGTCCAGGTCGTCGTCGAAGTCCATCGGCGCCGGGTTGCGGGCGCCGACGGGCTCGCGGGCCGGCTCGGCCGCGGGCTGCGACGGCTGGGCGGGCGCGGCCTGCTGCGGCTCCGGCGCGCGCGCCGGCTCCTCACGCCGGGTGGCGACGGCCGGAGCGGCGGGGCGCTGCTCCTCCTGCGCCGGGCGGCGCAGGGCCGAGCCCTCCTCGCGACGCTTGGGCAGGCCACCGTCGAAGCCGGCGGCGATGACGGTCACGCGGACCTCGTCGCCGAGCGCGTCGTCGATGATCGTGCCGAAGATGATGTTCGCGTCGGCGTGGACGGCGTCGGCGACCATTGCAGCGGCCTCGTTGATCTCGAAGATGCCGAGGTCGGAGCCACCGGCGATAGAGAGCAGCACGCCGTGCGCGCCGTCGATGCTCGCCTCGAGCAGCGGGCTGGAGACGGCCATCTCGGCGGCGGCGACCGCACGGTCCTCGCCGCGGGCGGAGCCGATGCCCATCAGCGCGGAGCCGGCGTTGCTCATGACGGCCTTGACGTCGGCGAAGTCGACGTTGATCAGACCCGGGGTCGTGATCAGGTCGGTGATGCCGGAGACACCCTGGAGCAGGACCTGGTCGGCCTGGCGGAAGGCGTCCATGACCGAGACGTTGCGGTCGGAGATCTGCAGCAGCCGGTCGTTCGGGATGACGATGAGGGTGTCGACCTCCTCGCGGAGGCGCTCGATCCCCTCGTCGGCGGACTTCTTGCGACGGGCGCCCTCGAACTGGAACGGCCGGGTCACGACACCGATGGTCAGCGCACCGAGGCTGCGGGCGATGCGGGCCACGACCGGCGCGCCGCCGGTGCCGGTGCCGCCGCCCTCGCCGGCGGTCACGAAGACCATGTCGGCGCCCTTGAGCACCTCCTCGATCTCCTCGGCGTGGTCGTCGGCGGCCTTGGCCCCGACCTCGGGGTTGGCGCCGGCGCCGAGGCCGCGCGTCAGCTCACGACCGATGTCGAGCTTGACGTCGGCGTCGCTCATCAGCAGCGCCTGGGCGTCGGTGTTGATGGCGATGAACTCGACCCCCTTGAGGCCGACCTCGATCATCCGGTTGACGGCATTGACGCCACCGCCACCGATGCCCACCACCTTGATGATGGCCAGGTAGTTCTGTGCTGCTCCCACGGCGGCTCACCTCTCGAATTCGTCTGGTCCGTGTCGCTGTCTGCGTGCCTCCGAGGCCTTCTCAACTGTGACCCTCAACCTGAGGGTTATAGTTATGTCAACCTCGTCGTGGTCATGACAGTAGGCAGCACGCGAGACGATCCGCGGCAGACACGCCGACGGGTGTGCGCTCGCGGAACTTTCTCCGCGACCGGTCGACTATCGGGTCGTCGGAAGACCCGGCACCGACACGTCGATGGTGTGCGCGTGCGTCTTGAGGAGGGCCAGCAGCACCTTCGCCTTGGCCTCGGACTCCTCCGCGCTCCCCCACATGACGGTGCGGCCGCCACGCAGCGAGAGCTCGATGCGGTCGATGGTGGAGACGTCGATGTGGGCGACCTTGCCCGAGATCGACGACGGCAGCGATGCGGCCACCTTCGCGCCCTCCGACAGCGCGTCGGCGTCGGCCTTCGGCCCGGTGACGATGGTGGGCAGGCCCGCCGGCGGCTTCTTGAGGTAGGGGAAGAACGAGACGCCGGTGGCGTCCACCTGGACGAACTGCTTGCCGCGTGCCATCACCGCGACCGGCGTACGTTCGGTGATCTGGATGCGCACGTCGTGCGGCCACGAGCGAGAGACGTCGGCGGACTTCACGATGGCGAGCGCCTCGACCCGCAGCTGGATCGCGTGGAGGTCCTCGCGCGCCAGCGGCCCGCCGAGGGGAACCTCGGCGTGCTTGAGGACCTGCCCCTCCTGGAGCTGGTTCAGCCCGACGACCTTCACCCCGTCGGCGCGCAGCCACGGCGAGAAGTAGACCGCGTAGATGCCGAGCGCCACCACGGCCACCGCGGCCAGGCCGACCAGGACGTAGCGCAGCGTGAGCCAGCGCCGGCCCCACCGCCGGCGCAGGAAGCGGCGGCGGGTGCGCTCCTCGGTCGACCGGGACCCCTTCTGCTCAGCCTTGGCCATCGGTCCGCTCCTCCAGGGCCCGGACCAGCTGCGGGGCCAGCGCGGTCACGTCGCCCGCGCCCAGCGTCAGCAGCACGTCACCGGGGCGCGCCGCCCCCACCAGCAGAGGTACGACGGCAGCCCGGTCGGGCTCGAACCGCACCCGCTCGGCGGGCAGGTCGACAGCGCCCGCCACCAGCGCGCCGGTGATGCTCGGGTCGGGATCCTCGCGCGCGAGGTACACGTCGAGCACGACGACCTCGTCCGCGCCGGCCAGTGCCGCACCCATCTCCTCGGCGAAGATGCGGGTGCGGGAGACGAGGTGCGGCTGGAAGACGACCAGGACCCGGCCGCCGTCGTCGACCAGGCTGCGCGCGGCCTCGATGTCGCCGCTGATCTCGCTCGGGTGGTGGGCGTAGGAGTCGTAGACCCGCACTCCCCCGGTCTCGCCCTTGAGCTCCATCCGGCGGCCGGTGCCGACGAACTCGCCGAGACCGGCGGCCAGGTCGTCGAGGTCGAGGCCGAGCTCGAGACCCATCGCCAACGCCGCGAGCGCGTCGACGACGTAGTGGCGGCCGGGGATGCGGAGCGCGACCTCGCCGATCGTGCGCCCCTCCCGCACGACCGCGAAGGTGGTGCCGCCCCCGGCGGCACGGAGGTCGGTGGCGCGCAGGTCGGCGTCCTCGCTGGTGCCGACCGTGACGACGCGGCGACCCGCCGCATGCACCCGCTCCGCGAGCGCGGCCCCTCCCCGGTCGTCGACGCCGCAGACCAGGAAGCCGTCGGGCGAGATGCCGTCGGCGAAGGTGTCGAACGCACCGGCGTACGCCTCCTCGGTGCCCCACACGTCGAGGTGGTCGGCCTCGACGTTGAGCACGATGCCGGCGTAGGTGTCGTAGACGAGGAAGGCGCCGTCGGACTCGTCCGCCTCGGCGACGAAGTACTCCCCCGCGCCCAGGTCGGCGTTGCGGCCGGTCGAGCCGAGCACCCCGCCGACGGCGTACGACGGATCCGCGCCGGCGTGCAGCAGCGCGACCGCGAGCAGCGAGGTGGTGGTGGTCTTGCCGTGGGTGCCGGCGACGGAGAGGACCTTCTGCCCGGCCATCGCCGAGGCGAGGCCGGCGGATCGCGGCCACAGGGCGAGGCCCCGCTCGCGCCCGGCCAGGACCTCGGGGTTGTCCTCCCGGGCGGCCGTCGTGACGACCAGCGTGTCCGCGGCACCGACGTGGTCGGCGGCGTACCCGATGGTGACGGGCACGCCGAGCTCGCGCAGCGACGCCAGGAACGGCGTCTCGTTGTCGTCCGAGCCGGTGACCGTGGCGCCACGACGGGCCATGATCCGGGCGATGCCGGACAGACCGGCTCCGCCGATGCCGACGAAGTGGACCCGGCCGAGCTCGTCCGCGGGCGGGATCGAGTCCGGGACGGGCAGCCTCACCGGGCCACCTCGCGGATGATCGCGGCCAGACGCTCGTCGGCGTCACGCGGCACCAGGCCGGCCGCGGCCGCGCCCATCGCGGCCAGGCGGGCGGGGTCGCCGGCGAGATCGGTGACGGCCGAGGCGACGTAGTCGGCGGTGAACTCCGCGTCGGCGCAGCGCAGCGCTCCGCCCGCGTCGACGACGGGCTGGGCGTTGCGCCACTGCTCGCCGTTGCCGATGGTCAGCGGCACGAAGACCGCCGGCACGCCGGTGGCCGCGGCCTCGACGACGCTGCTCGCACCCGCCCGGCAGACCATCAGGTCGGCCGCGGCGAGGGCGTAGTCCATCCGGTCGACGAAGGGTACGACGACGTAGGGCACACCCGTCTGGACCGGCTGGACCCACTCGGGGTCCTCGGCGCCCTTGGGCCCCACGACGTGCAGCACCTGTACGCCGGCCGCGCCCAGCGCCGCCGACGCGCCGGCCACCGCGCGGTTGAGGCGCCACGCGCCCTGGGAGCCGCCGGTGACGACCAGGGTCGGCCGCTCCGGGTCGAGGCCGAAGAACCGCCTCGCCTCGCCACGCAGCGCCGGGCGGTCGAGCGTGGAGATCATGCGGCGCAGCGGCAGACCGACGTACTCGGCGTTGCGCAGCGGGGTGTCGGGGAAGCTCACGGCCACCCGGTCGGCGACGCGGGCACCGACCTTGTTCGCGATGCCGGGCAGGGCGTTCTGCTCGTGGACGACCAGCGGGAGCCTGCGGCGCCGGGCCGCGACGTACGCCGGCATGGAGACGTAGCCGCCGTAGCCGACGACCACGTCGGGCTGGATCCGGTCGACGACCTCCAGCGTCGCCTTCACCGCGCCGCGGAGACGGGCCGGCACCCGGGCGAGGTCGGCGTTGGGCCGGCGCGGGAGCGGCACCGGCGGGACCAGCTCGAGCGGGTAGCCCGCCGCCGGCACGACGGTGTTCTCCAGCCCGCGGGGCGTGCCGAGGCAGGTCACCTCGACCGTCGGGTCGATCCGGCGCAGGGCATCGGCAGTCGCGAGCAGAGGCGACGTGTGTCCGGCCGTGCCTCCGCCCGCCAGCAGAACCTTCACCGAGCCGCTACTCCCTTTGCCTTGTCCCTGCGCTTCTGGGCCAGCGCACGTGCCGCGGCCGGCTCGCGCCGAGCGAATCCGATCACCAGACCGAGCGCGGTCAGGGTCGGGACAAGGCTAGATCCGCCGTAGGAGACCAGCGGGAGCGGGATGCCGATGACCGGCGCCAGGCCGAGGACCATGCCGACGTTGATCATCATCTGGCCGAGCAGCCAGATGACGACGCCGAAGCTGGCGTAGCGCACGAACGGGTCGGTGGTCTCGCGGGCGATCCGGACGATGGCATAGGCGATGGTCAGGAACAGGCCGATCACCAGCAGCGTGCCGATCAGGCCGAGCTCCTCGCCGAGCACGGCGAAGATGTAGTCGGTGTAGGCCTCGGGCAGGCTGCCCCACTTCTGCTGGCTCGCGCCGATGCCCTCGCCGAAGACGCCGCCGCTGGCGAGCGCGAACAGGCCGTGGACGGCCTGCCAGCCGGTGGAGTGGTAGGCGCGGAAGGGGTCGGTGAAGTTGCTCAGGCGGGCGAGCCGGACCGGGCTGGTCACCGCGAGGCCGCCGGCCAGCACGCCGACGAGCAGCGTGGCCAGCACGAACAGGCGTCGTGGCGCCCCGACGACCCAGAGCATGCCGACGAGGATCGCGAAGAAGACCAGGGCGGTGCCGAGGTCGTCGCCGAGCAGCACCAGCCCCAGCGCCAGGCCCATCCCGGGCACCACGGGCACGAGAATCTCGTTCAGGCGGTCGAGCCGACGCTCCTTCATCGCGTAGATGTGCGCGGCCCAGATGATGATCGCGAACTTCGCGATCTCGGAGGGCTGGAGCTGGATCGGCCCGAGCACCAGCCAGTTGGTGTTTCCCTGGACCGTGCGACCCATGAACGCGGTCAGCAGCAGCAGCCCCAGCGACAGCACGAAGCCGGGATAGACCAACCGGCGCAGCCACGTGGGAGAGACCCGCGCGGCGAAGTAGGCACACGGGAGCGCGAGCAGCAGCCACATCGCCTGGCGCTCGACGACCGTGTAGGAGCTGCCGGTGCCGCGGTAGGAGGCGACGCTGGACGCGCTCATCACCATGATCAGGCCGATGGTGAGCAGGAGCCCGACCGAGCCGAGCAGCAGGTAGTACGTCGTCAACGGCCGGTCGAGCGCCTCCTTGGCGGCCGAGACCCAGCCGGAGCGCGACAGGCGCGGGACTCGCAGGCTCTTGAGCCGCGAGCGCTCGGGCGACACGGTGGTGATGGCGAGCCCTCCGATCCGCGTGTCATCGAGGTACGACGACTGCTGGCATGGACGGGCCAAGTCTCCCGTCCGGCCCCCGGCTTGGCCGGTAGATCGGGAGCGTGTCGCGAAGGACGTTCGCCGGTCAGGCGCCGTGGTGGGCGCGCAGGCCGTCCCGCACGGCCGACCGGTCGACGCCGTGCGCGCGCGCCAGGGCGGCCGCCGCCAGCGCCGCCAGCACCACCGACGGCTCCGGATCGCCGAGCTCGGCCAAGGTGCAGAGCTCCGCGGCGGTCGTCCGGCGCTCCTCGATGAACGCCCGGTCGACCAGGAGGTCCTCGACCAGGCCGAGCATGCCGACGCCGGGCGTGGCGAGGGTCAGGCCGATCGCGCGCGCGCCCTCGACGACGTCCGCCTCGCGGACGAGATCCTCGGCGGCCGGGTCGGCGGCGTCGTACACGCAGGCGCGGGAGACGCCCTCGAAGACGGCGCCCAGCCCGCCCGGGACACCGAGGACGACCGCGGACTCGGCGGCGAGCGGCTCGGTGAAGCGCAGTTGCGCGGCGCCGACACCGGCGACGACCAGGTCGTACGGCTCGGGGGCCATGACCGCCTCGGTCAGCGCGGTCCTGCCGTCGGCGGCCGCGCTGCGCAGGCCGGCCTCGTGCAGCACCGCGCGGAGCATCGCGACCGCGGTCGAGGTGTCCTCGCCCGCGACGACCAGCCACGGCACGGCCGGCCGGCGCAGCCGGCGCGCGAGCTCGACCTCGGACCAGACAGGTACGCCGCGACCACGCGCTGCCACCACCAGCGCCCCATCGGGTACGACGTCGGCGGGCACGACCAGGACGTCGCACGGCTCGGGCAGCGTGTCGGTGGCGCCGGGGCCGACGTCGAAGCGAGCCCCCAGCACCTCGAGCAGCTCGGCCCGCTCCTGCATGCCCGCCGGGAGGTGCTCGGCGACCGCGACGACGTCGGCGCCGAGGTGCAGCAGGTTGTCGACCGCCGCGGCTCCGTCGAGACCGAACCCGGCGACCACGGCCCGCACGCCCGACCAGGAGTCGTCCCGGCCCAGGTCGGTCGGCGGGTCACCCGGCAGCGAGCTCAGAGCTTCGCCACCCACTCGGCGTAGAAGACGCCCACGCCGCCGGCGACGCAGAGGATGGTGATGATCCAGAAGCGGATCACGACCGTCACCTGCTCCCAGCCGAGCATCTCGAAGTGGTGGTGGATCGGGGCCATCCGGAAGATCCGTTTGCCCTTGGTGATCTTGAAGTAGCTGACCTGCATCATCACCGACAGCGTCTCGATCACGAACAGGCCGCCGAGGATCACCAGCAGCAGCTCGGTGCGGGACAGGATCGCGAAGCCGGCGAGCGCGCTGCCGAGCGCCAGCGAGCCGGTGTCGCCCATGAAGATCTTGGCGGGCGAGGCGTTCCACCACAGGAAGCCGACGCAGGCGCCGGTGATCGCGGCGGCGACGGTGGCCAGGTCGAGCGGGTCGCGGACGTCGTAGCAGCTCGGGCCGGGACGGGTCTGGCAGAGCTGGTTGTTCTGCCAGATGTTGATGATCGTGTAGGCGCCGAACACCATCGCGCTCGCGCCCGCCGCGAGGCCGTCCAGCCCGTCGGTCAGGTTGACCGCGTTGGAGAAGCCGGCGACGAGCAGCCAGATCAGCAGCAGGGTGGCGACCGCGGGGAGGGCCAGCCAGCCGATGTCACGCAGGAAGGAGACGTGGGTCGACGCGGGGGTGCGACCGTCGTCGTCCTTGAGCCACGGTGACAGCGCGAGACCGCCGAAGATCAGGGCGATGAGGGTCTGGCCCACCATCTTGGCCTTGCTGCGCAGACCCAGGTTGCGCTGCTTGTAGATCTTGATGAAGTCGTCCAGGAAGCCGACCACGCCCATGCCGACGAACAGGAACATCAGCAGCAGGGTGGACGCGCTGGGCGCGGTCCAGGTGATCAGGCTGGCGCCGAGGTAGCCGAGCAGGGTGGCCAGGATGATGACCACGCCGCCCATCGTGGGGGTGCCGCGCTTGGTGTGGTGGGTCGTCGGCCCGTCCTCACGGATCTCCTGCCCGTAGCCCCACCGGGTGAACGCGGTGATCGCGACGCGCGTGCCGAGGAGCGACACGAGCAGGGCGATGCCGCCTCCGAGCAGGATCGCCTTCACGTGGGGTTCTCCTCAGGCTGGTCGGGCACGTCCGCGGACGCGAGCAGCTGCTCGGCGATCCGCTCCAGGGCGGCGCCGCGCGAGGCCTTGACCAGCACGACGTCCCTCGGACCGGCATTCTGCCGCAACCACGCGCCCGCCTGCTCCTTGCCCGACGTGAGGACGATCTCGGTCTCCGTGCTATCGACGCCGGCCGCGAACGGCGCCACGGAGTCGTCGACGACGACGAGCACGTCGACACCGAGCTCGGCCGCCGCCGAGCCGACGGCCCGGTGTCCCGCCTCGTGCTCGTCGCCCAGCTCGCGCATCTCCCCCAGCACCGCGAGGGTACGACGACCCGACCGCTCCCCGACGGCGACCAGCGCCGAGAGCGCGGCCCGCATCGACTCGGGGTTGGCGTTGTAGGAGTCGTTGATCACGACCAGCCCGTCGGACCGCTCGGACACCTCCATCCGCCACGGCGACGCCGAGCGGGCCTCGCCGAGCGCCCGCGCGATGTCGGCCGGCTCCAGCCCCGCGGCCACGGCGAACGCGGCGGCGGCAGCGGCGTTGGCCGCCTGGTGGGCACCGGTCTGGAGCAGCACGACCCGGTGGTCGCTCTCCCCCATGCTGAGCGTGAAGCTCGGCCGGCCGAGCTCGTCGAGCTCGAGGTCGCGCCACGCGACCTCCCCGGCCGAGCCGAAGGTGAGCACGCGGGCGGGCGTGCGGGGGACCATGGCGGCGACGAGCGCGTCGTCTGCGTTGAGCACGGCCACGCCCTCGGCGGGCAGCGCCTCGACGATCTCGCCCTTCGCCTGGGCGATCGCCTCGCGGCCGCCGAACTCGCCGATGTGGGCGCTGCCGACGTTGAGCACGCCCGAGATGCGCGGGGGCGCGATGCCGCAGAGGTAGGCGATGTGGCCGACGCCGCGGGCACCCATCTCCAGCACCAGGTGACGGGTGTGGGTGGTGGCCCTCAGCGCTGTCAGGGGCACGCCCAGCTCGTTGTTGTTGTTGGCCGTGGTCGCCACGACGGCCTCGGGCCCGACCACCGCGGACAGCACCGATGCGAGGTAGTCCTTCGTGCCGGTCTTGCCCTGCGATCCGGTCAGCGCGAGGACCGTCAGGCCCTGAGCCGTGAGCCGGTCGACGACGTGGCGCGCGAGCCGGCCCAGCGCCGTCACCGGGTCGGCGACGACGACCGTCGGCCGGTCGGTCGGCCGGCTGCCGAGCACGGCGTGCGCGTCGGCGACGTGGTCGTGGCCGTCGGACCGCTCCCCCACGATCGCCACGAACAGCCCGCCTGCGACGGGGGTCCTGCTGTCGACGTACGCCGGCGCGCTGACGACGAGGTCGCCCGGGCCATGCACGGAGCCGCCGACCACCTCGGCCAGCTCGGCCAGCGTCATCGAGATCATGAGCCACCACCCTGCATCAGTGCGCGCAGCACCTCGCGGGCGACCTCGCGGTCGTCGAAGGGGTGCACCACGCCGGCGACGTCCTGACCGGTCTCGTGCCCCTTGCCGGCGATCACCACCACGTCGCCGGCGGCGGCATCGCGCAGCGCGGCCTCGATGGCGTCCCGGCGGCCCCCGATCTCCCGGACGCCTGCCGGCCCGGTCGCCCCGGCGAGGATCTCGGTCCGGATCGCGGCCGGGTCCTCGGAGCGGGGGTTGTCGTCGGTGACGATGACGAGATCAGCCAGGTCGGCCGCGATCCCGCCCATCAGCGGACGCTTGCCACGGTCGCGGTCGCCACCGGCTCCGAGCACGACGACCAGCCGACCGGCCGTCACCGGACGCAGGGTGCGCAGCACGGCCTCGACGGCGTCGGGCTTGTGCGCGTAGTCGACGAAGACCTCGAACCGCTGCCCCTCGTCGATCTGCTCGAGCCGCCCGGGCACGCCCTGGCCCGCCGCGATGCCCCGGGCCACCTGGTGCGGGGCCAGGCCGGCCTCGGCGGCGGCGGCGATCGCCGCGAGCGCGTTGACGACGTTGAAGTCACCGGGCAGCGGGACGCCTGCGCTCACCCGATCGCCGGCCGGGGTGACGACGGTGAAGTCGGTGCCGTCCGCGCGCTGCACGAGGTCGACCGCACGCCAGTCGGCATCGGTCTCGAGGGCGAAGGTGCGCATCGGGATCGGTGCCTCGGCCGCCAGCCGGCGGCCGTGGTCGTCGTCGACGAACGCCAGGCCCAGCCGGGCCCGCTCGGCGGTGAACAGCGACGCCTTCGCCTGGTAGTAGTCCTCGACGTCCTTGTGGAAGTCGAGGTGGTCGCGGCCGAGGTTGAGGAACACCGCGACGTCGAAGACCACCCCGTCGACGCGCCCCATGACCAGGGCGTGGCTGGAGACCTCCATCGCACAGACCTCGACCTCGCGCTCGCGCATCACCGCGAACAGGCCGTGCAGGTCGGGCGCCTCGGGCGTCGTCAGCGCGGTCTTCACGTCGCGGTCGGCGATGCGGGTGCCGACCGTGCCGATCACCGCCGATCGGACACCGGACGACGTCAGCGCCCCCTCGAGCAGCCGGGTGGTGGTGGTCTTGCCCTGGGTGCCGGTGACGCCGATCATCCGCATCGACGTGGCCGGCTCGCCGTAGACGAGCGCCGAGACCGCTCCGAGCACCCTCCGCACCGACGGTACGACGATCGCCGGCAGCCCGGCCTCGGCGGCGGCGGGCGCCCCGTCGGCGTCGGTGAGCACGGCGGCCGCACCCGCCTCGGCGGCCTGCGGCACGAACCGCGCTCCGTGGACGGTGGCGCCGGGGACCGCGGCGTACAGGTCTCCGGGGCGGACGCGGCGCGAGTCGATGCAGATCCCCGTCACGCTGCCGTCGGCGGACCCGCCCGCCCGCAGCTCGGCCGCCTGTCCGAGCGCACCCAGCGCGTCGACGACGTACCGCAGCGACGCCTCGTGCGGCTGGGACGGCCGCGTCTCTGGTGGGCGGTGGTCGTCCATCACCACTGGACGGGGAGCTTGGACGGCTTGGCGTTGGTCGGGGCCACGCCGTAGCGGCGCAGGGCGTAGCTCATCAGCTTCGAGAACGCCGGTCCGGCCGTGCCGGCGCCCGAGCTGCCGGTGCGCGGCGAGTGGACCACGACGTAGACGGTGAAGCGCGGCTTGTCAGCGGGCGCGAACCCGGCGAAGGACACGGTCGTGGAGTTGTAGCAGCCGCACCTGGCGCCGACCTCCTGCGCGGTGCCGGTCTTGCCTGCGACGACGTAGCCGGGCACTTGTGCCTGCGGCGCCACGCCGGCGTTCGGGTCGACGACGCGCTCCATCATCTGGGTGACCTCGTCGGCGGTGTGGTGGGTGACCACCCGACGCTCGGTGGCGTGGTCGGAGCCGATGCTCTGCCCGTCGTCGGCGGTCGCCGAGCCCATGATCAGGCTCGGCCTGACCCGCACTCCGTGGTTGGCGATCGTGTTGATCGCCGCGGCCTCCTGGATCGCGTTCACGTCGAGCGACTGCCCGAAGGCGATGCGGTCCTTGATGCCGAGCGTCCACTGGTCCGGCGAGGGCAGCACGCCCTTGGTCTCACCGCCGATGCCGATGTCCGTGCGCTGGCCCAGGCCGAACTTCGTGAGGTAGTCGTGCAGCAGGCTGGTGTGGATCCGGCCGGAGGCAAGCACAGTGCCGACGTTCGAGGACTTGGCCAGCACGCCGGCCAGCGTGAGGTGCATCATGCCGTGCGCCCAGTCGTCGTGGATGATGCGGTCCTCGACGTGGATCGAGCCCGGCACCTTCAGCCTGGTGCGGTCGGTCGCGAGCCCGGAGTTGATCAGCGAGCTCATGGTCAGGACCTTCTCGACCGAGCCCGGCTCGTAGACGTCGGTGAGCGCCGAGGACTTGTAGAAGCGGCTCGAGGTCGCGCGCGGGTTGCTGGCGTCGTACGTCGGGTAGTCGGCGAGGGCCAGGATCTGGCCGGTCCGGCTGTCCATCACGATCGCGACGCCGGACTTCGCGGCCGCGCCGCGCACCGTCTGCTGCAGGACGCGCTGGGCGTACCACTGCATGTTGGAGTCGAGCGTCGTCTTGAGGTTCTTGCCGTTGACCGCGGGGTTCGTGGTGTTGTCGCCCAGCGGGATCTCGTTGCCGGCGCCCATCTCGTAGCGGGCGGACCCGTTCTTGCCCGACAGGTAGGTGTTGAAGCTCGACTCGAGACCGGCCAGCGGCTGGGCGTCGCCGTCCTGGTTGGGGGTTCCGAGGAAGCCGACGACGTTCGCACCGACGTCCTTCTGCGGGTAGACCCGCAGCGGATCGTTGTTGGTGAACAGCCCCGCCCAGCCCTTGCGGTCGGCGTCGGCGACGACCGCGGTCGCCCGGGCCGTCGGGACCTGGCGCGCGACGTAGACGAACCGGCTGTTCTTGGTGCGCAGCCGGGCGAGGGTCTGGAAGTAGTCGAGGTGCAGCTGCCGGGTGAGGAACGCGGCGAGCCGGCTGGCGTTCTTGCCGGTCATCGTCGGGTCGGCCACGATCATCGTGCCGGCGACCGACTGCGCGAACGGCTGGCCGTTGCGGTCGGTGATCTCACCGCGGGTGGCCGGCAGGACGATGTGCTCGCTGGACTCCGCAGCCGCCATCTGGGCGTAGGAGCCCGGGTCGACGGCCTGCAGCTGGATCAGCCGGGCGCCGAAGACGGACAGGACGATCGCGATCACGATGAACCCTGCGCGCAGGCGCTTGTTCGGGGTGCCTCGCCTCATCGCCCCGCGGCCGGTCGGGGTGGTCGATCGCCTCACTCCCCCAACCTAGGACGTGGGGGTCACCGAACTCCGGTGGACGCGCCGGGCGTGCCGCCGTTCGCCTCTGCGCGACCCTGTCGGATCTGCCACTCGGTCGGCTTGCCGGGCATGCCCGCCCCGCCCTTGCCCGCACCCTTGCCGCCGGGCTTCGGGGTCGTCGTGGAGCCGGTCGCCGAGCCGGTGGTGGAGCCGGTGGTGGAGCCGGTGGTGGAGCCGGTGGTGGAGCCGGGCTTCCCCGACGTCGTACCCGGCCGTGCGCCGGTCGTGGCCGGGACCTTGACCGGCTTGGGGCTGAAGTCGGCGGGCCGGCGGGCCGGGATCGGCCCGAGGGGCAGGCGCCCGCCCACGGCCGGCGCGGCCACACCGCTGATCTTGCCGGTGTCGTAGTTGAGGATCCCCGAGGAGCCGACCGGGATCACCATGCCCATGTGCTGCGCCTGGCGGGCGATGCGCTGAGGGTCGCTGAGCTTGTCGACGTTCAGCTGCAGCGCCTCCTGCTGCGCGCTCAGGTCGCGTGCCTGCTGACCGAGCGCCGTCTCGCGGAACGACGCCTGCTGCATCGAGGTGTTGAAGAAGAGCAGGCCGAGCACCCCACCGAGCAGGATCGCGCTGATCAGCATCACGAACGGCACCCGGGGCGCGCGCTGGACGGTCCGCGGGCGCGGTACGACGGTCAGGCGCGCGCGCTCCAGCGCTCGCTGGGCGATCCGCGGCGCGACGCGCGGGAGTCGGCTGGGGGACGGTGAAGGACTGCTCATGACGCGACTCCTCGCTGGTGGTGCTGGCGGTGGTGCTGGGGACGGACGCGTTCGACGGCGCGGAGCCGGACCGACGCGGCACGGGGGTTCTCGGCGATCTCCTCGGCGGACGCCTGCTCGGCGCCGCGGGTGACCAGGCGCAGCGCGGGCTCCTGGCCTTCGGGGACGAACGGCAGGTCGTCCGGCACGTGGCTGGCGGTCGCCTCGGCGAACGCCCGCTTGACCATCCGGTCCTCGAGGGAGTGGTAGGACTCCACGACCACCCGGCCGCCGACGCCGATCGCGTCGACCGCGGCGGGGATGGCCCGCTCCAGGACCCGCAGCTCGTCGTTGACCTCGATGCGCAGCGCCTGGAAGGTGCGCTTCGCGGGGTGGCCACCGGTACGCCGCGCGGGCGCCGGGATGGCGTCGTAGAGCAGCTCGACCAGGCGGCCCGAGCTGGTGAAGGGCTGCTTCGCCCGCTCCCGCACGATCGCGTCGACGATGCGGCGCGCGTGGCGCTCCTCGCCGTACTCCTTGAGGATGCGGACGAGGTCGCGCGGCTCGTAGCCGTTGAGGACGTCGGCGGCGGTGGGACCGGAGTCGCCCATCCGCATGTCCAGCGGCGCGTCGACGGCGTACGCGAAGCCGCGCTCGGGCAGGTCGAGCTGCATCGAGGAGACGCCGAGGTCGAACAGGACGGCGTCGACCTCGGCCAGGCCGAGGTCGGCGAGCACGTCGGGGATCTCGTCGTACACCGCCTGTACGCCGGTGAAGCGGTCGCCGTACGGCGCCAGCCGCTCCCGGCTCAGCTCGAGTGCCCGCGGGTCGCGGTCGATGCCGATCACCCGGGCGAGCGAGCAGCGGCTCAGCACCGCCTCGGTGTGGCCGCCGAGGCCGAGCGTGCAGTCGACCATGACCGTCCGGTCGGCACCCTCCCGGTCGAGAGCGGGCTCGAGCAGCGCCACGATGCGGTCCACCATGACCGGCACGTGCTGCGCGTTCGCCATCTCGCCTTCGACCCCTGAAGAGAATTGGTGCTGCTGAAGAGAACTGATGCGGATCCGTAGGGTCAGACCCCCGCCCGCTCTCGAGGCTCGGTGGGTGCCTGGGGCCGGGGAAGGTGTCCCAGGTACTCGGGTGCGTCCTCGCCTGGTGCCGGGGAAGGGGCCCCAGGTGAGTGCCGCGTTGAGTGAGAGCGGGCCGAGATCTGGCCCTGCGGATCCGCTGTGAACTTCTGAAGTGATGTCTCGGTGGTGCGTGGAGGGCCAGACGACTAGTCGTCGTCCTCGTCGAGGTCGGCGAACTCCTCCAGCGCCGCGGCCTGGAACTCCTGCCACTTGACGGGGTTCCAGATCTCGAGGCGGTCCCGCACGCCGATGACGACGACCTCGCGATCGAGGCCGGCGTACTCGCGCAGGTTGGCCGGTACGCCGATGCGGCCCTGCTTGTCGGGCTTGGTCTCCTCGCCGCCCGCGAACAGCACGCGGGCGTAGTGACGGGCGGCCCTGTTGGTCATCGGCCGGGCGGCAGCCCGCTCGGCCTCCTCGGCGAAGACGTCGGTGGGCCAGACGACCAGGCAGTTCTCCTGTCCCTGAGTCACCACGAGGCCCTCCGCCAATCGGTCCCTGAACTTCGCCGGGAGGAACAGGCGGCCCTTGTCGTCGAGCTTCGGGGTGTAGGTGCCCATGAAGAGCATCCGGCCACCCCCTGCGACTCGACCCTTAGGCTCCGAGTTCCTCCACTTTCCACCACACTACTCCACTTTCCCCCACCGTCAACCACCTTTCCCCACGTGTTCCCACCGCGCTCCCCACGAGGCGCTCCCCACCCGCGCACCACCGCGGTGACGTACGGTTGCGCCGTGGAGATTGCCGATGTCGGGACGGTCGCCGCCGTGGCGGGCCGGATCCGCGAGAACGTCGAGCGGGTCATCGAGGGCAAGGCCGAGGTGGTCACCGCCGCGCTCGTCGTGCTGCTCGCCGAGGGGCACCTTCTCCTCGAGGACGTCCCCGGTGTCGGCAAGACGATGCTCAGCAAGGCGCTGGCGCGCAGCGTGGACGCGACCGTGCGCCGCATCCAGTTCACGCCGGACCTGCTGCCCTCGGACGTCACGGGCGTCTCGATCTACAACCAGTCGACCCGGGAGTTCGAGTTCCGCCCCGGCGGGGTGTTCGCCAACATCGTCATCGGCGACGAGATCAACCGGGCCTCCCCCAAGACCCAGTCGGCGCTGCTGGAGTGCATGGAGGAGCGCCAGGTCACCGTCGACGACCAGACCTACGCCCTGGAGTCGCCGTTCATGGTGATCGCGACCCAGAACCCGGTCGAGATGGAGGGCACCTACGCCCTCCCCGAGGCCCAGCGCGACCGCTTCATGGCGCGCGTCTCGATCGGCTACCCCCTGCCCGCCGCCGAGATGGCGATGCTCGCCGGCCACACCGCCGTCAACCCGCTCGACGACCTCGAGCCGGTCACCGACGGCGCCGAGATCCGCAAGATCGTCTCGGCGGTCGCCCAGGTCCACGTCGCCCCGGCGATCCAGCAGTACGCCGTCGACCTGGTCGCCGCCACGCGCGGGAGCGCCGACCTGCTGCTCGGCGCCTCCCCACGCGCCACGCTCCACCTGGTGCGGGCCGCCAAGGCCCACGCCGCGATCCGGCAGCGCGACTTCGTCGTGCCCGACGACGTGCGCGCCCTCGTCCAGCCGGTGCTGGCCCACCGCCTAATCCCGAGCGCGGAGTCCTCCGCGACCGGCCGCGCGGTGAGCTCGCTGCTCGACGGGCTGGCGGCCTCGGTGCCGGTGCCGGACCCCTCCTAGCGGTCATGCCGACGCTGCGCGCCGCGATGGACGGGCTGACCCTGCGCGGGCGGGCGTTCCTCGCCGCCGGCGCGACCGTCGTGGTGTGCGCCCTGCTGCTCGGACAGGACGACCTGGTCCGCATCGGCGCGCTCGTGCTGGCCCTGCCGCTCCTCGCCGCGGCGTACGTCGGTCTGCGTCGCCACGAGGTCGCCACGTCCCGGTCGATCTCGAGGCCGGTGGTGCCCGCCGGCACCCCCTGCGAGGTCGAGGTGACGCTGAGCCGGTCCGGTGGTGTCCGTGCCGGCGACCTGCTCGTCGAGGAGCAGGTGCCCTACGCGCTGGGCACCCGGCCGCGCTTCCTGCTCCACGGGCTGGGCCGCGACCGGGAGCGCCACGTGACCTATCCGGTGCGATCCGACGTACGGGGGCGGTTCGAGGTCGGGCCTCTGACCTCGCGCCTGTCGGACCCGTTCGGCCTCGTCGAGGTACGCCGCACGCACCCCGGCACCGCCACCATCACGGTCACCCCGCCGGTCCTCGCCCTCCCGACGATCGACCTCGGCACCGGCCGCCGCGGGACCGGCGACCACCACTCCTCGCTCGGCGCCGCCGGCTCACCCGAGGACGCGACCGTGCGCGACTACCGCCGCGGCGACGACCTGCGGCGGGTGCACTGGCGCAGCTCGGCGCGGACCGGCGAGCTGATGGTGCGCCGCGAGGAGCAGCCCTGGGAGGCACGCGCCACGCTGCTGCTCGACAACCGCGCCGTCGCCCACCTGGGGCGCGGGCTCGCCTCCAGCCTCGAGACCGCGGTCGTCCTCGCCGCGTCGATCGCCGTCCACCTCGACGCCCACGGGTACGCCGTACGGCTGGTGACCGCCGACGGCCCCGCGAGCCGGGGAACGGAGCCGGTCGCGGCCGTGCTGGAGCGGCTCGCCGTCGTCGGGACCAGCTCGCGCACGACCCTCGATGCCGTCGCGGCGGGCGACGCCGCGCGGGGGCTCGTCGCCGGCGTGCTCGGCTCCGCGGGAGACGACGACCGCGCAGCGCTCCGGCGTATCCGCCAGGACGCCGGCACCGCCCTGGCCCTCGCGCTCGACGTCGAGCAGTGGCGACCGCGTGGCGAGGTCACCACCGGACTCGGTGCCGCGGTCGGGCCGCTGCTCGCCTCCGGCTGGCGCGCCACCGCGGTCGGCCGCCACCACCGACCCGCTCAGGCCTGGCGCGAGCTGGGCGCACGCAGGGCGGTCACGCGATGACCCGGCCGGACGCGCTGCCGCGCCCGCTCGTGCTGAGCGCCGTCAGCTCGGCGACGACCTGGCTGGCGCTGACGGCCTGGCGGGGGTTCGTCACCTATCCGTGGCACTTCCTGCTGCCGGCGGCCGGACTCGCCGTCGTGCTGGCGCTCACATCGGGGCTGCTCGCGACTCGGCTGCCGTCCTGGGTCGTGGGTGTGGTGGAGGTGCTGGTGGCGGCCCTCGCCGTCTCGTGGGTGGCGTCGGGGCGGGTCGTGCCGCTGACCGGACGCTCCGTGGCCGACGCGGTGGGCGCCGGGCTCGGCGCCGCGCGCAGCCACCCGGCGCCGATCGGACCGCACGTCGCCAGCGTCACTCCCCTGCTGTTCGTCGGGGCCGCGCTGTTCCTCGTTCTCGGTCAGTGGCTGGCGGTGCGGCTCCACCGCCCGCCGCTCGCGGGCCTCGCCCTGCTCGCGATCTTCGCGGTGCCGTCCGGGATCACCGATCGCGCGCCGACCCTGCTGTCCTTCGTGGGCGCCGCCGTCGGCTTCCTGGTGCTGCTCGCGGTCGAGACCCACGACGAGCGCGATCGGTGGGGCGGCCGGGAGGCGACCGGCGTGCGGTCGACGGTGCGGGCCGCCGTACCGATCGGCGTGGGGGCGGTCCTTGTCGCGCTGCTGGTGGCCCTGGTCGTCCCGGTGCCCGATCCCGGCCTGCTCGACCTGTCCGGTCCCGGCCCCACGGACATCACCATCCACAAGCCGATCGTGGACATGCGCCACCGGCTGTCGCAGGGTTCCGACGTACCTCTCGTCGACATCCGTACGACCGAGCCCGACCCGAGCTACCTCCGCATCGCAGTGCTCAACCGCTTCACCGGGACGGAGTGGTCCAGCGGCGACCGCACGATCTCCGCCGACCACCGCGCCGACGGCGACGTGCCGCTGTCGCCGGGCCTGTCGCCCGACGTGCCGCGCACGGCCTACCCGATGGAGGTCCACGCGCTGCGGGCGTTCGACAGCACCTGGCTGCCGACGGCGTACCCGGTCTCGCAGATCGACGCGAGCGGTGACTGGCGCTACGACCCCGCGACGATGGACTTCATGGCGGCCGGTGGCGGCAGCACCGCCGGGCTGTCCTACTCGATGACCGCCGAGCGGCTGGACCTCGGCGACGGCGGCACGTGGTTCCAGGACGCGCCCGCGGGCGCCGCCCCGGCCGAGGACCTCGACGTGCCGTCGACCGTCCCGCGCCTGGTGCACGCGCTCGCGAGGCGGCTGACGAAGGGCGCCCACGACGACTTCGAGCGCGCACGGCTGCTGCAGGACTTCTTCCGCGTCTCCGGCGGCTTCCGCTACAGCCTGACCCGAGCGCCCGGCGGGCCGGTCGGCCAGAGCATGGTGCAGTTCCTCGAGCCCGGCCCGGACGGGAGGATCGGCTACTGCGAGCAGTTCGCCTCGGCGATGGCGCTGATGGCCCGGTCGGTCGGCATCCCCGCGCGCGTCGCGGTCGGCTTCCTCGAGCCGCAGCGGACGGGCCCGGACACCTGGGAGTACACCTCCCACGACCTGCACGCCTGGCCCGAGCTCTACTTCGAGGGGGCGGGGTGGGTGCGCTTCGAGCCGACCCCTGCGCAGCGGACGGGCGAGGCGCCGGCCTACTCGGCCCTGCCGAGTGGTCACGGCCCCGCGCGCCACGGGCACCACCACCGGACCGCGCCCCGCCGGCACCAGGCCAAGCACCCGTCGAGCCGACCCAGCCCGCGGCACCAGTCGTCGCCTCCCGCTCGGGCGCACCAGAGCCGACCGATCGCGACATCGCCGGCACCCCATCGCGCCGCCGGCGGCCCAGGCGGCGTCGTCCGCTGGCTGGCGACGGTCGTCGCGGCCCTCGTGCTGCTGGCGCTCGCCGTGGTCGCGCCGAGCACGATCCGCCGCCGCCGTCGTACGACACGGCTGGGAGGCGGCCCCGAGGACCTCTGGACCGAGATCCTCGCGACCGCGGCCGACCTCGGGATCGCGTGCCCGCCGGGCCGCTCGCCCCGCGAGGTCGCGGCGGTGCTCGCGGACAGCCTCGACGACACCGGTCGTGCCGCGCTGGGCGACGTCGTCGACGCCGTCGAGCAGGTGCGCTACGGGAGCGAGCAGCGGGCGGTCGCCGTCGCGGCGCGCACCGACCTGGCCGGGCGGGCCGAGGTCGTGGTCGTCGCGCTGACCGCCGGCGCGACGCCGCGACAGCGGCGCGCCGCGCGGCTGCTGCCGCGCAGCGTGCTCAGGCCCTGAGGTCCGGAGCGGTCACCAGCCGCCGAGCTCGCGGCGGCGGCGCCACCGGGCACGCAGCGTGTTCATGAAGCTGCCCCGGGCGCCGGGCCGGTGGGCCGACGGATGCCGGAGCCGAGAGCTGCGACCACCGTCGACGACGGAGAAGCCCGAGTGGTGCTGGCGCGCGTGGGGCGCGGAGTCGTCGAGACCGGCGATCGCGCCGATCCGCTGGCCGCGCACGGCGGTCATGCCGACCGTCGCGGAGCCGAGCATGACGACGAAGCCCAGGATGCCGATCGGCCAGTACCGGGTGATGACACCGGCCATCAGGACGGCGACGCCGACCACGAAGACGAGGCCGGCGAGGATCGCGTGACGACGGGCCGAGCGCCGCAGGCTCGTGCCACGGAGCGTGGAGGCGAACTTCGGGTCCTCCTCCGTGAGGGCGCGCTCCATCTGCTCGAGCAGTCGCAGCTCCTCTTCGGAGAGTGGCACCGGATCCTCCGTGGTGTGTCGTCCCAGCACTGGCGCGCGATCTCGTCGAACTGGGTCGATCCGGCCGCCCGTCAGGCTCTCGTCCAAGTGTAGGCAGCCACGCCGAGGTCCGGTAGGGAGCGCGTCAGATTTTGTGACCTTGGTCCCCCACATCTGCCCTACCTGCCGAGGGGGCGCGCGGCGCCGACCTCTCGAGCAGGCTCGCGGGGCGTACGGCGGACCCGCCGAACCGGTCGCTCGCACGGTCGACCGCCCGGTCGACCTCGGGCCAGCCCGGGTCGCGCTCGCCGAGCGCCAGCTGGCGACCGAGCTCGGGACGACGCGGCCGCAGCCCCTCCACCCGTACGCCGACCAGCCGCACCGCCAGCCCTCGCGAGGCCGTGCCCTTCGGGCCCCTCGGCCCGGTCGTATCGGTCGGGCCGGTCGGGCCGGTCGGGCCGGTCGGGCCGGTCGGGCCGGTCGGGCCGATCGGGCCGGTCGGGCCGGTCGGGCCGATCGGGCCGAGCACGCGGTCGAGGAGGGCCAGCGCGACGGCGTACACCTCCTGGGTGACGTCGGTCGGCTCGGGCAGGGTGCGCGAGCGGGACAGCGTGGTGAAGTCGCTGAAGCGGACGGTGATCGCGACGACCCGGCCGACCTTGGCCGCGGCCCGGACCCGCGCGGCCACCCGGGCGCACAGACGGAGCAGCTCGCGGGCGAGCCGGCCGCGATCGCGCACATCCACGGCCAGGGTGTGCTGGGAGCCCATGCTCCCCTCCGGCTCGCCCTCGCCGAACCCGAAGACGCCGGACCCGCCGGGCACGAGGTGGTCTCGGTCGTCGCCCAGGGCCAGGTGGTGCAGGACGCCGCCGAGGTGGTTGCCGACCATCCGACGGAGGTCGTCGACGGGGACCCGCGCGAGCTCGCCGACGGTGGTCAGGCCGAGGCGGTGGAGCCGGGCGCGGGTGGCCTCGCCGACGCCGTACAGCTCGCCGACGTCGAGCGGGTGGATCTCGGCGACGAACCGCTCGCGGGTCAGCACCAGCACACCGTCGGGCTTGGCCCGGCGGCTGGCCAGCTTGGCCACCGACACCGCACCCGCGATGCCGACCGAGCAGGTGATGCCGTGCTCGGCGCGCACCCTCGATCGGATCAGCTCGGCGATGGTCTCGGGTGGCCCGAAGAGCCGCACCGCACCGCGCACGTCGAGGAACGCCTCGTCGAGCGAGACCACCTCGACCACCGCCGCGACCGAGCGGAAGGTCTCCATGATCGCCCGGGAGACCGGGCGCAGCAGGTCGAAGTCGGGCGGGAGGAAGACCGCCCGCGGACACAGCCGGCGGGCCTCGACGCCGGACATGCCCGAGCGCACGCCGTAGCGACGGGCCGGATAGCTGGCCGACAGCACGACGCCGCGGTGGCCGCCGCCGATGACGACCGGCCGGCCGTCGAGATCGGGACGGTCGCGGGTCATCACCGAGGCGTAGAACGCATCCATGTCGACGTGCAGGAGGTGGAGCAGCGGCTGCTCCTCCGCACTCACGACGCCGCCGCGCGGCCCGGAGGGCCGCCCCCGTCAGCGCGCCAGGACGTGCAGCTGTGCGGCGAGCGGGATGTACTCCTCGCGCCTGGCGACCGCGCGCTCGAGGGCGAGCAGCGCCGCGGTGCCGCCTGCCTCCTGATCGACGAGGGCGCCGGGGACCAGGTCGACGAAGACGCGTACGCCGTGCACCGCGTCGATCGCGAAGCCCGCGTCGGCGAGCAGGGCGGACAGCTCGGGCCGGGTGAACCTGCGGCGGCCGCGCGAGCCGTCGCCCGACTCGACGTCCTCGAGGATGGCGCGCGCCTGCTGGAACTGGCCGGCCATCGCCTTCGCGACGACAGCGGCGTGGGTCTGGGCGACGAGCAGGCTGAGCAGGCCGCCCGGCCGCAGGACGCGGCGGATCGAGGCCAGCGCTGCGGCGGGATCGACGACCTCGAGCACGCCGTGGCAGAGCACGACGTCGGCGCTCTCCTCGCCGACGACCTCGGCCAGCCGCTCCACGTCGCCCTGGTGGCCGACCACGGCGACGCCGGCCTCGCGGGCACGGCGGCCGAGCGCGGCCAGCGCGTCGGGACTCGGGTCGACCACCGACACGTGGTGGCCCATCTCGGCGAGACGTACGGCGGAGACGCCGGTGCCGCCGCCGATGTCGACGATCTGCTTGGACCCGTCGAGGGACTGCTCCAGCCCGTCCCAGACGACCGCTGTGCGCGGCGAGCCCGGAGCGGAGACCTGTGCCGATGCCATGCCCCGAACACTACGGCCCCCGCCCCTCGCGCCGCGCTCCCCGACCGGGCTCAGCCGGCCGCGCGCCCGGCGAGCCGCTCGCCGACCGCGACGTGCGGCGTCAGGCCGAGCGACTGCTCGACCACGGCCAGGAAGCGGTCGGCGTCGCGCACCAGGTCGTCGGCCTCGCGCTCGGTCACGGCGCGGTGCGAGCCGGCCTCGGCCGCGGCCCGCTTCGCGGCGCCCGAGGCGAAGAACCTCGCCCACTCCGCCATCTCCGGGGCCACGTCGGCCAGCAGCACCCACGCGTTGCGCTGTGGTCGGCGGCGACGCGGCTCCGGCCGCGCCCGGGCGGCGAGCAGCGCCGCGGCAGCCCTCAGCGCCGAGACGTGGGCGCAGGCGTAGCGGGTCGCCACGTCGCGCGCCGCCACGGCCTCGCTCAGGGACTCTGCCGACCGCATGAGGTAGGCATGGGTCGTCGCCGGCAGCATCATGGCCGCCCCCTTCCACGGTGGCCCCAGGCCGCCGCCTCGATCAGTGATCGAACGTCTGTTCGAACATGATCAAGGTACTCCCCACCGCCGACACCGCGTCAAGGGCGAGCGGGGTCCGATCAGGCCGTGGGCTGCCGCGGGTCCGGCGGGGCCTCGGCGTCGTGCTCCACGCCGTGGAGGTAGCCGTTGATGCTGGGGTGCCACACGAACACCACGATCGCGGCCCCGACCATGGCGGCGACGACCAGCGAGACCCGCACCGCGGTCGGCGGCGCCGTACGCATGATCGCGAACGATCCGAGGACGATGCCCAGGCTGAGGACGGTCAGCGCGTAGCGCGTCCACGCCTGCCCCTGGCGGAACATGCCGACCAGGATCAGCGCGGTGACGGCGATCGCGGCGTACAGGACCACGACGACCGGGACGAAGGAGACCGGCTGGACGCTGCGGTCCTCGGAGTGCATGGGCGACCAGCTGTCGGCGAGCTGGTGGCGGTCGATGACGACCAGCGCCGCGACGACCAGCCCGCCCGCGACGGCCAGCCAGACCAGCCAGCTCACCACGTCGACCGCCTGGGGGCGCTTGGTCATCGTTCCTCCTCCGTGGCGCAGCCGCGCGCCGGATAGGGTCTGGCTCATGTCCGCCGAGCACCCGTCCGTGCTGAGGTTCCTCGAAGCGCACGAGCAGCGCGACGGTGCCGGCCAGATCGTCATTCTGCCCGATTCGGCCCACACGGCCGCGCTCGCCGCCGAGGCGCTGGGCTGCGAGGTGGGCGCGATCGCGAACAGCCTGCTCTTCGAGGCCGACGGCTCCCCGGTCCTGATCCTCACCTCCGGCGCCCACCGCGTCGACACCGCCAAGGTCGGCGCCGAGCTCGGAACGACGCTGCGACGCGCGAAGCCGGAGTTCGTCAAGGAGCACACCGGGCAGACCATCGGCGGCGTCTCCCCCATCGGTCATCCCGCCCCGGTGCCGACGTACGTCGACGGGTGGCTCGCGCGGCACGAGGTGGTGTGGGCGGCCGCCGGCCACCCGGCGGCGGTCTTCTCCACGTCGTACGACGAGCTGCGGCGGCTCACCGGCGCCACCCCGATCGACGTGGAGTGACCCGGATGGACGTCGTCGTCGTCGGCGGCGGGCTCGGCGGCCTCGCCAGCGCCGCCCGGCTCGCGAAGCTCGGCCACGCCGTCACGGTGCTGGAGGCGGCCGGAGGGCTCGGCGGCGCGCTCGCGCCGGTCCACCAGGACGGCTTCTCCTGGGACGGCGGGCCCACGTCCACGCTGCTGCCCGCGGCCCTGCGCGACCTGTTCCGCAAGAGCGGACGGCCGCTGGAGACCGAGCTCGGCTCCGACCTGGAGCCGCTGGAGATCATCCGCGAGCACCGCTTCGTCGACCTCACCTCGGTCGCGCTGCCCGGCGGCTCGTCGGCGGCCCAGGCGGCGGCCTTCGACCAGCTCGGCAAGGGCCTCGGTGACCGGTGGCTCAGGCACGTAGACATCTACGAGGACGTCTGGGACATCCTGCGCAAGGAGTACGTCGAGAGGCCGTGGGACCCCCGCCCCGGGGCGGCCGAGCCGGTCCCGCGCGACCTCGCCAAGCTGTTCGACATCCGCGAGACGATGCACCGCAGGCTGCGCGCCGACTTCCGCGACGAGAGACAGGCCCTGGTGGCCGGCTACCCGCTCGTCGCCGCGGGCCAGGACCTGCGCAACGTGCCCTCGTGGCTGGGCGTGACCGCCTACCTGGAGCAGCGGTTCGGCGCGTGGCTCGTCCCCGGCGGGTTCGCACGGCTGCTCGAGCTGCTCGAGGCGCGGCTCGCGACGCGCGGCGTGACGGTCCGCACGGCCACGCCGGCCACCGACCTGGTCGTGCGCAGTGGTCGGGTGGCGGCGGTCCGCACCGACGAGGGCGAGATCGCCGCGGACGCCGTCGTGGTCGCGATCGACCCACGTCGTCTTCCCGCGCTCGCTCCCCTGGTCCAGCGCACCATGCCCGCGATCCCCCCGGTCCTCACCCACGTCGGCGTCGAGGGCGAGATGCCCGAGCTGCCGCACGAGCTGGTCATCCACGCCGACCCGATGCTCGTCGTACGACGGGGCCTGACGGCGCCGGACGGCGCGACCGCGTTGACGATCCAGGGTCGCGGGAAGGTCGCCGAGGACCTCGTGACCGCGCTGTCACGGCACAAGATCGACCTCCGCGAGCGGGCCGTCACCCGTGTCGACCTGACCCCGCGCGAGCTGGTCCAGCAGTGGAACGGCTCGCCGATGGGCGTGCTGTGGCAGGGGCGTCGTACGGTCCGCGACCGGCTGGGCCCGGCCACCCCGATCGACGGCGTGTACGTCGCCGGCTCCCACGGCGCCCCTGGCGCCGGGGTGCCGTTCGTGGCTCAGTCCGCGGCGTTGGTGGCGCAGCTGATCGGGCCGGCCTAGCTGCGGGTTTCACAAGGGATGCAGCCAGACTCGCGCTTCCCACGCGTTGCAACCATGGGGAAGCGCTGACTTCCCTGCATCCCTTGTGAAACCCGCCCCCGACCCGCCTAGACCGTGATCCGGAGCTTCTCGAAGATCTCGAGCGTCGCCTTGGAGCGGTTGAGCGTGTAGAAGTGCAGCCCGGGCGCGCCACCCGCGAGCAGCTCGTCGCACAGCTCGGCGGCCAGCTCGATGCCGGCGGCACGGATGACGGCCGGGTCCTCGCCCGCATCGGTGATGCGGGAGATGACGGCCTCGGGCACGGAGGTCCCGATCAGCTCGCCCTGGCGGCGGATCGCGCCGAGGTTCAGGATCGGCATGATGCCCGGCAGGATCGGCATGTCGATGCCGCGATCGCGGACGCGCTGCACGAGGTCGAAGTAGTCCTGGGCGCGGAAGAACATCTGGGTCACCGCGAACTCCGCACCCGCCCGCGCCTTCGCGCACAGCACGTCGGCGTCGGCGTCGAGCGACTCGGCGCTCGGGTGCCCCTCGGGGAAGGCCGCGACGCCGACCCGGAAGTCGCCGTGCGCGCGGGCGAGCTCGACGAGGTCGACGGCGTAGTCGAGGCCGCCGTCGGTGGGGGTCCAGTCGGCCCGCGGACCCTCCTTGGGGTCACCGCGCAGCGCCATCACGTGGTAGACGCCCTCGGCGACGTACGCGTCGAGGATGCCGCCGAGCTCGTCGCGGGTATGACCCACGCAGGTCAGGTGGGCCATCGGGATCAGGGAGGTCTCGCGCGCGATCCGGCCGGTGATGCCGATCGTCTTGTCGCGGGTGCTGCCGCCGGCGCCGTACGTCACGGAGACGAAGGTCGGACGGTAGGGCTCGAGCGCGCGGATGGCGTCCCACAGCTGGGTCTCGCCCGCCTCGTCCTTCGGCGGGAAGAACTCGAAGGAGAACGAGCGCTCACCGCCGCTGATCAGCTCTCCCAGGGAACGTCCACGACCGGTAGCCATGGCCGGGAGTGTAGGCGGTCCGCGCCCGGCCCGGGTCAACCGCGTCCCGCCCGCGGGCATAGGCTCGGGACGTGGCCGATGCCTGGGACCCCGCGGACTTCCGCAGCGCCGTACAGGCCGAGCTGGACGCGTTCCTCGACGAGCAGGCCGCGCGCCTCGCCCCTCTCGGGCCCGACGCCGAACGCCTGCTGACCGAGGCCCGGGCCGTGGTGTCCGGCGGCAAGCGCTTCCGCGCCGCCTTCTGCTTCTGGGGGTACGCCGTCGTGGCCGGCCGCCCGACGGGGTCCGCCGAGCACGCGGTGCTGCGGGCCTCCGCCGCCCTCGAGCTGCTGCACGCCAGCGCACTGGCCCACGACGACCTGATGGACGCCTCCGACACCCGCCGCGGCCGGCCGGCCAGCCACCGCGGCTTCGAGGCCGAGCACCGAGAGGACGACTGGCGCGGCGACCCGGAGCAGTACGGCGCCGCCGGCGCGATCCTGCTGGGCGACCTGCTGCTCTCCTGGGCCGACGAGCTGCTGCGCCGCTGCGGCCTCGGCTGGGAGTTCGTCGGTCCGGCGCTGGACGTGCTGGACCTCTGCCGCACCGAGGTCATCGCCGGGCAGTTCCTCGACGTCTCGGTCCAGGCGCGCGGCCGGGCGTCGGTCGAGGAGGCCATGACGGTCCTGCGCTACAAGTCGGCGAAGTACTCCATCGAGCGGCCGCTGCACATCGGCGCCGCGCTCGCGGGCGCGTCCACCGAGACGCTGGCCGGCCTGTCCGACTTCGGGCTGCCGCTGGGCGAGGCGTTCCAGCTGCGCGACGACGTGCTCGGCGTCTTCGGCGACCCGTCGGCGACCGGCAAGCCCGCGGGCGACGACCTGGTCGAGGGCAAGCGCACCGTGCTGGTCGCCCACGCCCTCGCCTCCGCGCCCCCGGCCGACGCCGGCCGCCTCGACGTGGCGCTCGGCTCGGCTCTGCTCCCCGCCGAGGTCGACGACCTCCGCTCGATCATCGACCGCTCGGGGGCTCGCACCGCCGTCGAGGACGCCATCAACGAGCTCGCCGACCGGTCGCTCGCCGCGCTCGACGCCGGCCGTTCCGCCGGCTGGGACCCCGCCGCCTGCGGCGCACTCACCGACCTGGCCTCCGCCGCCACGCAGCGGTCGGCTTGAGCCGGGGCGGGCGGGAGCTGTAACACGTAGTCCACTGCTGTAGAACGACGCCGCAGCGGCGTCGTACAGCAGTGGACAGCCGACCAGTCCGGCGAACGACGTGTTACAGCGCCCGCGCCACGTCGGCCGGCCCGTCCCCGAGCAGCAGCACCTCGAGGGCCGGGGCGGCGGCGGAGGCACGGTCGGCGAGGACGGTCAGCAGGCCGCGCAGACCGACGGGGTCGGCGGCGGCAAGCACACCCCAGCCGTCCCACGCCAGCACCGTCGGCGAGGAGACGTCGCGGAGGCAGTCGTTGAGGGCGTCGAGGCTCCGCCCGGTGAAGTACGACGGGAAGCCGAGCGCCTCACCCATCGCCAGCAGCACCGCCTCGCGGCCGGCGAGGGCCCGCCCGTCGACGTACGCACAGGTCCAGCCGGCGGCCTCGACCTCCGCGCGCACCTCCCCGAGCGGGATCGCGCAGCGGTGGACCCCCGGCGCGATCGCGCCGTCGAGCACCGCTGACAGCGCGGTCATCGCTTGATGACGGCGAAGTGCTCGTAGTGGTCGCCGGTCCAGTAGAGCGTGCCGTCGGCACCGGAGATGATCCGGCGCGTGCCTCGGTCGGGCGAGCCCGGCGTCGGGACGGTGTACTCGCGGTAGTAGCCCGAGGACTCCTGGGGCAGGACTCCCTCGTAGTTGCTGAAGGTCCCGCCGTCGTGATCGGGATAGGGGAACGGCCCACCCTCGTCGATCAGGGTCACGGTCTGCGCGGCCTCCTTCGGCAGCGTGGAGAGATCGACGTACGGCAGGCCGCTGCGCGAGTCGGTCCCGACCTTGCCCGCGTCGCCGGTCGCACCCGAGCCGTACGACGACCCGCCCGAACCGTCCGAACCGTCCGAACCGTCCGAGCCGGAGCCGTGGTGCGAGGAGACCAGCCACCCCCCGAGGACCACGACGAGCGCGACGACCGCCGACACCACGCCGTTGAGGGACCGCCGAGACGCCGCCCGAGACATCGCCGGACCCTCAGAGCCCGCCGAGGGCCTGGGCGCGGCGCTTGACCTCCGAGCCGCGGTTCTCCCGCAGCGCGTCGATCGGGCGCCCGGGGAGGTCGGCGTCGAGGAAGATCCAGGCGATGCACTCGCGGTCGTCGAATCCGTTGTCGTGCATCAGCGTCAGCAGGCCGGGCAGCCCCTTGACCGGGAGCGCGTCCTCCTCGTCGACGAAAAGCGCCGGGATCCGGGGTCCCCGGCCGGGCACCGGGACGGCCGAGGCGAGCTCGTGGTCGCGCACCATCGTGCGGACCTTGGCGGGCGTCACCTCGAGCAGCTCGGCGGCCCGGTCCCAGTCGATCCAGTCGGCGACGAGGTCGGCCAGGTCCAGGTCGGCGAGGTGGGGTTCGCTCATGCGGGACATCCTGCCGCACCGTCGGCGGCCCTGCCGCGCCCGGATCCGGGCGGCGTGGCGCGGGCCACGGCCACCACGCCCGGCGCGGCGTGCCTCCGGGGAGGCCATGGCCGCCGCCGTACGATGTGGGTTCCGGCCAACTTCCCCGACCGGGTCCAGAAGCACAGGAGGGTCGCTGTGCGCGAACCGCATGCCCGAGGCGCCGACGCGCCCGCGCAGGCGACGAGCGACCCGAACACCGGGCGGGTCCTCGACGGGCGCTACCGGATCGGCGGCCGGATCGCGCGCGGCGGGATGGCCGGGGTCTACGAGGCGACCGACCTGCGCCTCGAGCGCACGGTCGCGGTCAAGATCATGCACGCCGGCCTCGGAGACACCTCGATCAGCGAGGAGGACTTCGCCGCACGGTTCGTGCGCGAGGCCCGGTCCGCCGCCCGCCTGTCGCACCCGAACATCGTCTCGGTCTACGACCAGGGCGAGGACCACGGCACGATCTTCCTGGCCATGGAGTACGTCCCCGGCCACACCCTGCGCGACACCGTCTCCAAGGAGTCGCCGATGGCGCCGGAGAAGGCGCTCGCGCTGCTCGACCCGGTGCTGTCCGCGCTCGCCGCCGCTCACCGCGCCGGCCTGGTCCACCGCGACGTCAAGCCCGAGAACGTCCTCATCGCCGACGACGGCCGGATCAAGGTCGCCGACTTCGGGCTGGCCAAGGCCGTCAGCGCCGACACCCAGCACACCGTCACCCAGGGCGTCCTGATCGGCACCGTCTCCTACCTCGCCCCCGAGCTGGTCGTCGAGGGCATCGCCGACGCCCGCGTCGACGTGTACGCCGCCGGCGTGATGCTCTATGAACTGCTGACCGGCACCAAGCCGCACACCGGCGACAGCCCGATCCAGGTCGCCTACGCGCACGCGCACAACGACGTACCCGCCCCCTCGGCGCGGGTCCCCGGCCTCCCGCCGTACGTCGACGCGCTGGTGGCGCGCGCGACGACCCGCGACCGCGGGCTGCGGCCGGCCGACGCCGGCGTGCTGCTCCACCACGTCCGCCGGGTGCAGGCAGCCCTGCACCAGGGCCTGGCCGACGACCCCGAGCTGGTCGCCGACCTGCTCCCGCACGCCCGGGGCGGGCGGGTCGAGGACACCAGGCCGGAGCCGATCGACGACGTCCGCCAGGAGTGGGCGCCGGACCGGCACGAGCGCACCCAGGTCATCGAGACCACGCCTCCGCCGCCACGCCGCCTCCCGCCGGCGACCGCGGTGCCGCCGGGGCGCCCGCGCGACCGGCGCCGACGCCGCTGGCGCGGACCGGTGATCCTGCTCGTCGCGGCGCTGCTGGCGGCCCTCATGGGCGGCGGTGCCTACTGGTTCGGCTGGGCGCGCTACACGAGCACGCCGAGCGTGCTCGGCGACAGCCACGCGCAGGCGACCGCGCAGCTCGACCGTGCCGGCCTGACCGCCGACTACACGAGCACGGTCTACTCCGACTCCGTGCCGAAGGGCCACGTCGTGAGCACCGACCCGGCGCCCGGACGCAGGATCCTGCCCCACCACACGGTCTCCGTGACGCTGTCCAAGGGTCCCGAGCTCCACAACGTGCCCGACGTGCACGGCGAGACGGTGTCGCAGGCGACCTCCGGCCTGTCCGCGGTCAAGCTCGTCGTGAGCCAGCAGATCCAGCGATGGTCGGAGACGGTGCCCTCGGGCCACGTCATCGCCACCGACCCGGCGTACGGCTCGAAGGCCGGGCACGACCTGCCGGTCGGCACGGGCGTGCACCTGATCGTGAGCAAGGGGCGCAAGCCGATCAAGGTCACCAGCGAGGTCGGCAACGCCGCCGGGCCGGCCGCGCACCTCTGGCGCCACGAGGGGCTGAAGGTGCAGGTGCGCCACCGCCACAGCACCTCCGTCGCGCAGGGCGACATCATCGACCAGACCCCCGAGCACGCCACGCTGCACAAGGGCGACACCGTCAGCATCACGGTCTCGTCGGGTCCGCCGTACGTCACGGTGCCGTCGGTGTGGGGCGAGACCACCGCCGATGCGACCAACCGGCTGCAGGCGCTCGGCCTGCAGGTCCGCATCGCCCACTCCGCGTTCTACGTCGGCGCCGGCCGGGCGGTGAACACCGACCCCAAGAGCGGGACCTCGGTGCGCAAGGGCAGCGTCATCGTCGTGTACGTCGTGTGAGGTAGCCTCGCGCCCCGTGCCCGAGCAGTCCCGCCCCGTCGGAACCCACGTCCCGGTCGGCAGGAACCTCGTCGCCGGCGCCTTCCGGACCGCCCAGGAGCTGGGCTGCGAGGCGGTCCAGGTCTTCGTCGGCAACCCGCGCGGCTGGGCGCTCTCGAACGGCGACCCGAAGGTCGACGCCGACTTCCGCGCGGCCACGGCCGAGGCCGGCATGCGGGTGCTCGTGCACACGCCGTACCTCGTCAACCTCGGCAGCCCGACGCCCAAGACCTACGAGAGCTCGGTGGCGGTCGTCGCGCACAACCTCCGACGGGGCGTCGAGATCGGCGCGGAGGGCGTCGTGGTCCACACCGGCTCGTACGTCGACCCCGCCGGCGGCCCTGAGCGCCACGCGACCGCGCTGCGGCAGGTCCACGACGGCCTGATGCCGGTGCTCGACGCGCTCGACCCGGACGACGACGCGACACCCTGGCTGCTCCTCGAGCCGACCGCCGGCCAGGGCCGGTCCCTGTGCGCGGGCGTGGAGGACCTGGCGGCGTACCTCGACGCGCTGGAGCACCACCCCCGCGTGGGCATCTGCCTGGACACCTGCCACGTCTTCGCCGCCGGCGCCCCGCTCGACGAGGCCGGCGGGGCGAGCGCCACCGTCGACCGGATCGTCGAGATCGCGGGCGGGGGCCGGCTGCGGTTGATCCACGCCAACGACTCCAAGGACGTCCGCGGCGCGTTCAAGGACCGCCACGAGAAGATCGGTCAGGGGCACATCGGCACCGGCGCGTTCTCCGAGCTGTTCGCGCACCCCGCGACCGCCGGCGTCCCGTTCATCCTCGAGACGCCCGGCTCCCGTGGCGCCGACGACCCCGACCTGCCGCTGCTCAAGCGGCTTCGCGGCTGATCCGGCCCCCGGGACTCCTGGATTCCTGCGTCGATCGGGAGCACCATGAGAAGCCTGGGGGACGTCTCCGAGGAGTCAGCATGGCCGGCCACATCATCTACACCCACAGCACCATCCCGGCGCCGCCCGAGGCGGTCTGGGACGTCATCACCGACGTGACGCATGCGGGCGAGGTCTTCCGCAGCGTCAGCGACGCCGGGGACATGAGCCCGGGCGACTTCGCGGTCGGAAGCGCCTGGCACGAGCGGCACGACGTCTTCGGTCACCACGACATGGAGGAGATGCACGTCGTCGAGTGCGAGCAGCCTCGCCGAGCCGTCGTCGAGGCCAAGGCGGGCGCGGACACGATCCGCACGTCCTACCGCCTCACCCCGGCCGACGAGCGCCACGCCAGCACCCGGCTCGCGATGACCACCTTCATCGAGATGAAGGACCGCAGCACGATGTCGCGCGCGATGTGGAAGGTCTTCGGCAACCTCTCCTTCGGCCACACCCGCAAGGTGCTCGAGCACGACCTGGAGGACATCGAGGCGGAGGCGGTCCGCCGCAGCGTGCCTGCCTGACCCGCAACCCTGCCCGTCTCGCGTCCTCTCCACCGGTCGGGCACACTTGCCCGGTCATGAACTACTGCACGAACTGCGGGCACGAGCTCGGGGTCGGCCGCTTCTGCACCAACTGCGGCAGCCCCGTGCCCGGTCGCCACCCCGACGCCGCTCCGTCGGCCGAGCCGGGCGAGCGCGCCCAGCCCGCCGCGCCCTCGACACCTCCCCCGGCGCCGCCGCCCGCGACTCCCCCGGTCGGCAGCCCGCCCCCGGCGCCGCGCTACCCGCTGTACGCCGACGGCCCGACCGCCACGAACCCGCGGCCCGCTCCGCCCCGGATCAGCGACGACACCGCGATCCGACCTGTCGGCGAGATGCCGCCGTTCGCCCCGCTGCACACCGCACCGGGCGTCACGCCGCCCTCCACGCCGTACGACGAGGAGCCCGATGCGCCTGATGCCCGACGCCGTCGGCGGGTCAGCCCCCTGGTGATCCTGGTCGCGGTCCTGGTGGCGCTCGTCGTGATCTGCGCGGTCATCGCGTTCGCGCTGTTCAACTCCGGCAGCCACAGCAACCACGTGCAGCACTCCGACACCGGGCCGGCCACCCCGAAGCACCACGGTCACCGACGCCCGGGCGCCGCCTCGCAGTCCCCGTCCGCCGCGGGTCGCCCCGGCGACCTGGCCGGGCACGTCTCCGGCGTACAGGTCCCGGGGACGGCGCCGGCCGGCGTCGACCTGTCCGGCCACCGGGTGACCTTCGGCAGCGGCAACCTCCTCGACGGCGACCCGACCACCGCGTGGCGCGTGGCCGGCGACGCCTCCGGCCGGTCGATCACGATCACCTTCGACAAGCCGGTCACGATCAGGTCGGTGGGCCTGATCAACGGCTACGCCAAGAAGTACCCCGGCTACGACGGCTACCGGCTCAACCGCCGCGTCACCGCCGTCAGGTGGGTCCTCGAGGACGGCACGACCCTCGACCAGACGCTGACCGACGACCGCACGATGCAGTCGATCCGGGTCAGGGCGAGGCCCACCCGCAGCCTCAAGCTCGAGATCGAGTCGGTCACCCCGCCCGGACGCGGCAAGGACGGCAAGGACTACACCGCGATCAGCGAGATCGGGCTCAAGGGCTCGGCCTCCTGAGCCTGGATCCACCGATCCCTCGCGTGGCGAGCGGCACCAGACGGGTGTGATGGCAAGGCGGGCGCGCGACGGCGGTCTGGTTGCACCATCGAGCGTGCCCAACGCCGCCAGCGCGCCCGTGTG
>Ga0136643_10000080_pt1 | contig 87109 bp, 64 predicted proteins | sample TergutLab28metaG_FD_96883 | JGI IMG/M metagenome (GOLD analysis project Ga0136643, IMG submission 96883) | Labiotermes labralis P1 segment gut microbial communities from Petit-Saut dam, French Guiana - Lab288 P1 (version 3) (version 3) | ecosystem: Host-associated > Arthropoda: Insects >... | reverse complement strand
GTTGTGCCCTCCAAATCCGAACGTATTACTCAACGCCACGTTGATATCGCGTTGTTGCGATTTTTCGAAAGTGAAGTTTAGACGCTTGTCGAATATAGGATCGTCTGTAAAATGGTTGATGGTCGGTGGAACCAAACTATTCTTTACAGCCAAAACGGTTGCTATCGCTTCCACAGCTCCTGCAGCTCCCAAAAGGTGCCCGTGCATGGATTTTGTGGAATTGATATTCATTTTGAAAGCCTGTTCGCCAAACACATTGATTACAGCCGAAATTTCAGCCGGATCGCCCACAGGCGTAGATGTTCCGTGCGTATTCAAATGATCTACTTCATGAAGTTGAACATTGCCCTCTGCCATCGCCATTTTCATAGCGTTTCCCGCGCCCAGACCTTCGGGATGCGGTGCAGTCATGTGATAGGCATCTCCCGTCATACCGCAACCTACGATTTCCGCGTAGATTTTTGCTCCGCGCGCTTTGGCATGCTCCAATTCTTCAAGAACCAAACCGCCGGCACCTTCACCCATAACAAAACCATCGCGATCCAAATCAAACGGACGCGAAGCTGTTTGTGGGCTGTCATTACGCGTAGACAACGCATGCATAGCATTGAAACCACCAATTCCGGCTTCGGTAATGGCCGCTTCCGATCCTCCGCAAATAAATGCGTCAGCTTTACCCACCTTAATATAAGTGAGTGCATCTGCAATAGCATTTGCCGAAGAGGCGCAAGCAGAAACGGTAGCAAAATTTGGACCTCTAAATCCATGCTTGATGGAAATATGTCCGGCTGTGATATCCGCAATCATTTTTGGAATGAAAAACGGGTTAAAACGCGGTGTTCCATCGCCTTTAGAGAAATCCCGAACTTCGTCGTAAAAGGTGATAATACCACCAATTCCTGAAGCCCAAATCACACCAATACGGTCTAAATCTAATTGATCCGTCTTAATACCCGAATCAGCAATGGCTTCATCTGCCGCTGCAAAACCGAATTGTGTGTATAAGTCGTATTTACGAGCCTCTTTTTTATCCATTATTTGCAGCACATCGAAGTTTTTAACTTCGCAGGCAAATTGGGTTTTGAATTTCGAGGCATCAAATCTTGTGATAGGTGCTGCACCACTAACGCCTGCAAGCAGGTTTTGCCAATATTCAGGCGTCGAATTGCCGATAGGCGTTAGTGATCCAAGCCCTGTAATAACTACTCTCCTATTCATAATAGCAAGAAGAAAAGGTAATTACTTCGCGTTTGCTTCGATGTAGCTAATAGCGTCGCCAACAGTAGCGATTTTTTCAGCTTGATCGTCCGGAATGGAGATGTTGAATTCTTTTTCAAGTTCCATGATCAACTCAACAGTATCGAGTGAATCAGCGCCCAAATCATTGGTAAAGCTTGCGGTTGGAACAACTTCTTTTTCATCTACACCAAGCTTATCAGTGATGATAGCTTTTACTTTGTTTGCAATTTCTGACATTTTTTAATGTTTTATTGGTTAAACGTAATTGCAAAGGTACAAAAACTTTTTGAATTAGACCTAATATTTACCTCAAAATTATTAACATTTTCTGTTAATTTGCTGAAAAAGTGAATAGTGAATAAGGAATAAAGTAGTGAACTCTCATTTTCTTATTCATTTATTATCTTGTTTCCTTATTTCTGCTAGTACTGCATTAAATACGCCTTAATAAATTCATCCAAGTCGCCATCCATGACAGCCTGAACATTCGATGTTTCCACACCTGTGCGCAAATCTTTCACCATTTTATAAGGATGCATCACATACGAACGAATTTGCGATCCCCACTCAATTTTCTTTTTCGAACCTTCGATTTCGTTGAGTTTCTCTTTCTTTTTACGAAGTTCGATTTCATAAAGTTGGGATTTGAGCATTTGTAGGGCTTTTTCGCGGTTCTGCTGTTGCGAACGGGTTACTTGACATTCTACGATAATGCCCGATGGAGCGTGTTTCAGACGAACGGCCGTTTCAACTTTATTGACATTCTGTCCGCCGGGACCACTTGAGCGGAAGGTATCCCACGATAAATCCGCTGGGTTGATTTCGATTTCGATGTTATCATCAATAATCGGATAGGCATAAACCGACGCAAAAGATGTGTGACGTTTATTTGCGGAATCGAATGGCGAAAGGCGAACCAAGCGATGTACGCCACTTTCACTTTTCAAGTAACCATAGGCAAAATCGCCTTCAAATTCTAATGTTGCCTGCTTGATACCGGCAGTATCACCGTCTTGAAGGTCGATGGTGGTTACTTTATAATTGTGACGTTCGCCGTAGCGGATGTACATGCGCATGAGCATCTCTGCCCAATCCTGACTTTCTGTTCCACCTGCTCCGGAATTAATCGTAACAATGGCACCCATGCGGTCTTCCTCGGCGGAAAGCATGTTTTTGAATTCTAAGTTTTCAACGAGTTTTTCCGTGGCGGCAAATTGTTGATTGAGTTCGTTTTGTACGCTCCCTTCGACTCCGCTCAGGGAGTGGCCGTTGCGGTCGTTGAGCGGAGTCGAAACGCCCGCATCATCATTTAAAAACTCCGCCAATACCTGCAAATCCTCCAAACTTTGCGCGACTTTGGCAAATTCATCCGTCCAAACTTTTTTCTGTTGAATACCTTTTAAATGGGCTTCCGCTTTCTTAGAATCGTCCCAAAAATTGGGTGAAAGCGCTTGGTTTTCTTCTTCGGCAATAGCCGCTAAGTTTTTATCAATGTCAAAGAAACCTCCTCAGGTCGGCGACTCTTGATTCTAATTGTTTTTGATGTTCGATGGTGTACATAATTTTTTTTTGCAAAGATACAAAAAAAAAATGAATTTAGGTCTTCATTTCTGGCGGAGCCAAGGAATCTTCTCACTTCAAGGAGATGTCTCGACTTCGCTTCGCTATGCTTGACATGACGGTAACAATATTTTATTTTGTTATTTCAAAAAAAAGTTGTAACTTTACATTGCGAAATACTAACTTAGTTATGGCCACAACCAAACAAATATTAAAAAAAGTCTTTAAAAGAGTCGGTTTAACTCTATTGGGTTTGGTTGTTTTATTGGGAATTCTGTTTAGTTCTCCATTTGTGCAAAATAAATTGATTGATTGGTGGCTTGCACAACAATCCAGAGCGCTTGGCATCACAGCACGAGTACAAAGCGTTGATGTGAATTTGTTTTCAAGAAACGTGAAAATTGTGGGATTTGAAGTTTATGATCATCATCAAAATTTGCTGATAGATATTGGTTCCTTGCAAACGACCATTCGCAGTTTTTCGTCTTCACATTTGACTTTGGGAACAACGCATGTGGTCGATATTGTGTTCCGACTTCATCGGTATGAAGAAGACAGTGTCAGCAATTTTAAGCGCATAATTGATTTGTTAACAAATCCGGATCGCGATCCGAATGCGCCAAATTTTGCATTTAAAAGTTCATCTGTTTTTTTGAAAAATGGAGATTTGTCATACATTAATGAAACACGTTCGTTGGGCGATACATTCCAATTTATGGATTTTAACCACGTGCTTTTATCGGATGTAAACCTTTCTGCAAAAAATGTGGATATCGTTGGTAGTCAAGTGATGGCAAATATCGAAAATTTATCGTTCGACGAACAAAAAGGATTTAATGTTTCAAAGTTTGCTACTCGCTTGAACTTATCTCCGACCGGCATCATTGCTCGCGAAACTCGTATCGCATCATCTTCCGGCGATGTAGATTTCGACTTGCGATTTACAACCAATTCGTGGCTCGACTACAAAGAATTTGTTTCAAACGTTCGCATATACACGAAATTCAGAACATCGAATTTGAATTTAAGTGAATTAGCCTATTTTGCACCCAAACTTGAAAACATGCACAATCAGTTTCAGTTTTCGGGAAGTATTTGGGGCTATGTTAATCATTTTCAAACCAAAGATTTTAAATTCTCGTATGGCCGAAATACCAGATTTGATGGGGATATCTACATATCAGGACTGCCAAAGCTTGACCAAACGTTTTTTGATTTTTCGATTGCACATTTAATTACAAGTCCTCAAGATATTGAGAGCTTTTCATTGCCAAATGCAGAGAGAATAGCCTTTCCCAACGAGTTGAACAAACTTGGATCAACCTCTTTGTCCGGAGAACTATACGGCTACCCTTCCGATTTGACGGCTTCCGTAAGTGTAATGACATCTGTCGGACACGTGCAAACCGACTTCAAATTTCTGCACGACAAGGCAGCAGAAACTTTTGATTTTTCAGGACATATCAACGATTCCCGATTGGATTTTGGACGTGTGTTGAACGAAAAAACGATTGGCAATAATCTCAGTTTGAGAGGCTCTTTCGGCGGTAATTTTTCGACGGAAAACGGTATGGATCTTTCGGTGAATATGGTTTTCGAAAACGTCGAATATCAAAAGCGACAGATTGATACGATTTCAATAAAAGGCGATTGGAAAGACCAACTTATTTCGGCTCTGATTTCCATTGATGATAATGAAGGAACTGCTGAATTTTCGGGCGAGTTATCACTTGATCCGAAAAATTTATATTTAGATGTAGCCGGATTTTTCAAAGATGTGGATTTGCACAGCCTCGGACTTTTAAACGATACCAACCAACCGGTGTTGAGCACTGATTTTTCTGCAAAAATTTACAGTTTCAATATCGATTCTTTAGTTGGAACAGCGAATGTATCAAATTTGCAGTTTGCGTTTAAAGATACGATGTTTCATTTGAAGAACTTTTTAATTTCCCAGGAGGTTTTACCACAAGGTACTTCAACAAAAGTAGATTGCGATTTTTTTAAAGCCGATATTTCGGGCACTTACAAATTTTCAACTCTTGATGCGATTTGGTTCGACATTCAAAGCAGTTATTTGTCGGCTGTTGGACAGTCCATTAAAGAAATTGAGTCGTTGGCCATCCACCCGCAAGAAGAAAAATCTGTAAAAAAAATCAAACTTTCTTCTGAACCGCAAACGTTGAGTTTAAGGCTAAACATGTTTAAAACCGAAGGGTTGTTATCCTATCTTGTGCCTAACGTTTATTTGCCCAACGGAGCAAATTTAAAACTTGATTATAACGAAAAAGGACGTGAACATTTATCTGTAACTCTCTTTGCAAAGAATGCGTTTGCATTTGGAGTTTCAGCTTCGCATTTCGATTTGCTTGGACGTAGTAAAGACAGTGTTTTGGGGCTTGATATGGACATAAAAAATCTGCATTTCAAAAATACACGCTATTTCGAAACCCTCTCTCTCTCGTCTGAACTGCAGAATAATGCTATTTTATGGCAGCTCGACTGGACTGGAGTATCTGACCAAAACGCACCTTTAAACGGGAACTTTGATGGAAGTATAGACGTGTTAAGTAAAGATAAAATTTCACTCAACATTAAAAACTCAGAGCTGCTTTTTATCGACCAATTATGGCAATTCGCCCCAAATAGCATTATCACGATTGATCCCGATGGTGTTTATTTTGAAAATTTTCGTTTTTTCAAACAAAGTGATCCTGATGAATATTTGAGTTTAAGTGGTGATTTGTCGAGAAGTCCGGATAGCCGATTAAACCTTGCTTTCAATCGTTATCAATTGCTTACTTGGACACCTTTCATCAAACAGATCGGATTGGATTTTGAAGGTGACATCTCGGGAGAAATTAATATTTTCGACTTTTACAATAATTTGCACTTCAATTCGGATTTGAGAATTAATGAATTTGCGATAAATCAATTCAACTACGGAACAGCGTTTTTACAAACTACCACAAACGGAAGACGAACTGAAAGCCTTATCAATTTTGAGATTCAAGACAGCATAGAGAGTAAAACTTATCTTTCTGCAACAGGGTATTTTACTCCGAGCCGAACCAAACAAAATTTTGACATTCGTGTTTCCATTTTTGAAATGGATCTATCGCTTTTGAGAAATTATGTCAATTCGTTTTCATCGTCGTTGACCGGAAAATTCGGAGGTGAATTAACGCTTGATGGGCCAATGAGAAGACCTAATTTTTATGGAGATGTGATAACTCGTGATGCTGTTTTGAAAATAGATTTTTTGAATACATATTATGCACTAACCTGTGAGAAAATCGCATTTAGTTTAGACCGCATTTTATTTGTAGGTGCAGATTTGGAAGATATGCAGCACAAGACACGAAGCACATTATCGGGCGGATTATATCACAACAGATTTAAGGATTTTCGACTTGATCTTGGGCTTGATATGACTAACTTTCTTGCCTTGAATACGTCTCAATTGCACAACGAAGTTTTCTTTGGAAAGGCTTTTGTTACAGGGCGTACGAATCTTACCGGGAAGGCCCAAGATATTCTGATTGACGTTCAGGCACGTACCGAGCGGGGTACAGAAATTCAAGTCAATCACAGTTCGAATGTCAATATTTCCGAAACAAACCAGTTTATTCATTTTGTTACACCAACGATAAACATCGACACGATAATTGTTCAAACGCCCACTATTGAAGCAAATCCGGCCAATATCATCGTTAGGTTGAACATTGAAGTAACACCTGATGCAACCTTCCTTTTCGACATGGATATTCCGCCAACCGCCGGTTTGATCCATGTTTCGGGAAGTGGCAACTTGCGATTGAATTTTGAATCGAGAAGCCGTTTGTTTACCATGTTTGGTGATTATGTTTTGCAAGACGGTTTTTATGATTTTTCCTTTGAAGATAGAGCCTTTGGACGATTGATCACACGGCGATTTCAGATTGAGCGAGGTGGAACTATTCAGTGGACGGGAGATCCGGGGAATATGATTTTGAATATTTCGGCAATTTATTCGACAAGAGCGAGTTTGTTTCCTGTTCTTTCCACCAGTTTTGTCGCATTGGATCATAATTATGCTGAACTTAGACGAAAAGCAAATGTTCAGAGTGTAATCAGCTTAGACGGGCGAATGTCGCAACCCAACGTTCGGTTTGATTTCAGATTACCAAATACGGACGACAATATTCGCACACAATTTTTCAATATAGTGAATAACGATGAAAACGAAATGACTAAACAAACGTTTTACCTTTTGCTTTTTGGTGGGTTTACGGCACCCGGAAACAATGCAATTTTGGGACCGGCAGCGGATGTAAATGCCGAAGCAATGGCTTGGGATATGTTATCCAATCAGGTCAGCAACATTTTACAGAACTTTAGCAGTAATTTTAATGTGGGATTCAATCATAGACCTGGAGATCCTTACAACACTCAACAAACACAACTTTTTTTAAGCACGCAGTTTTTTGACAATCGGTTGCTTATTGATGGGCACTTTGGTTACGGTGGCTTATCAACAAATTTGTCTGATGTCGAACAGCAATCTTGGGCAGGTGAAGTTAATGCTGAATGGAAAATCACTAATCGCTTCAGTTTTAGGGCGTTCACTCGTCCGTCCGAACGAGATTTGGGGCGTTCTCCACAAACGGGTTACCTGCAAGGGATTGGCATTGCTTACAAACGTGAATTTGATTCGTTTCGACCGTTGTTTTCACGGCGAAGAGAAAATTAACCCAAAAACTCTAAATTTTTTTTTTAACAAAATTTTGTCAATTCAAAAATTATTCGTAACTTCGCTTTCTGAAAAAATGGAAACAACATAAACCAAAACCAAATTATTAACCAAAACCGAAAAACATGAAAAGACTATTTACTTTTCTCGTCCTGATGTTTGCTATAGTAAGCATGTATGGACAACAAATGGCTGACTTTAGCTCGTCGAAGCCGACAAGAGCTGGGGTTCAGCCTTTTAAAGCCACAAACGCTCCTCTACAAGTTTGTGAGAGTAGCGAAAGAACAATGGAGATGGAACTCCAACAGAAAATTGCAGAAGCAATTGAAACTGCTCCATCAGGACCAAACAGAGCGCCGGGAGCTAACTTGCTTGCAAATGGCAATTTCAACGGCACTTCTAACACGGCAGCCAGTCAATTACCGGCAGGTTGGACAAGAACCGGTGCGAACGTAACGGGAAGCAGCACGCCTGTTTTTGGAGCCTGGACTACTGGTACCAGTACCACCAGCCACAGTGGCTTAACATGGGCTCCCCGTACAGGGACTCGATTGGCGTTTACTTCGGCAGTTGGTACAACTGCTGTGAATGCATGGTTGTTTACGCCCGCAATTGCTATGACATCAGGACAAACCTATATGGTAAGTTTTTGGTATCAAATACCTGAAGTTAATGCCGGTGGTACTCCGCTTCCCCCTAATCAATTTGATGTAAAAATAGGATCTGCAGCGGCGGAAGCCAGCATGACAGAAACGCTTTTTACCACTAACACGAATATTGATGGTTGGACTAACGTTACTATATTTTATACAGCTACGACAACCGGCAATTACTTTTTAGGTTTTAACGATCGTACACCGGCGGCATCGCCGTATTCCGGTTATGCCGTATTGCTTGATGATATTTTCGTTGGAGCTGTTAATGACAACGATTTGGCTCTAACTGTGGCAGTTTCGCCACAATGGCCTTTACAAATTCCGGCAAATTTTGTAATGCCTTTGACAGGAGCGGTTAGTAATATTGGAGCATTAGCACAAACCAATATCACGCTTTCGGCTACTCTTAACGGTAATCCTGCCGGAACATCTGCTCCGCACGCTTCCTTGGCACCAGGTGCAAATGTAAATCTCAGCGTTCCGGCTTTTAATGGAGTTCTTGGAACAAATACATTAGTTTATACCGTGAGTCAAACTCAGACCGATGATGATCTAAATGATAATACAGTAACCCTTCCTAACTTCACAGGAACAACCAACTTCATGGTTGTTAATGGTCCTATCACCGGTGGAATTGGAAACACAAGTCCAATCACTATGGGAAATGTTTATGACATCACTACAGCAACTACTCTTTCTCAAATTGTAGTGGGTTTCAGCACGAGTACTACTGCTGCAAATTATGACTTGGAAGTATATGCCGTAAACGGATTGACAACTGCGGCTACGCCATTGGTTGCAATCCCAGACATAGCCAGAAATACAGGTGGTTATACCACTGTTAATCTTCCAACTCCATTGGCATTGACTCCGGGTCGCTATTATGTTTGTCTTGTTCAGACAGGTTCAGCCAATATCGGATTTGGACACGATGGTAATACAACTAGAAGTATGTACACCGGTCGTGCAAATTCTAACTTGTTCCGCCAAAATTCTTTTGGTGCCGGTGCACTTCAACTTATTTTCGTAGATGCGACTTGCACTGCTCCAAGTGCTTTGGCTGCTGTTTCTCCGGATTTTAATACGATAACGTTAACTTGGGAAGGAACTGCGCCACAATACAAAGTGGTTATCAATAATGGAACTGCCGATCAAGTTTTTACAACATGGAACAAAACGTTGACCATTAACAACCTGCAACCCGGCACATACACATGGGCTGTTGAAGCGTTGTGTGATGCTACGAATACTTCGGTAACTCCGGGAACTCCATTCACCCCAATGGCTTGTGTTGCTGTTAGCACATTCCCGTATACTCAAGGTTTTGACGCAACAACATTCCCGCCTAGTGCATGCTGGGCAAATCTATCCAGTAACGCTACTGCATCAAGATGGGTAAGAGGCACAGACGCTCCACTAAGACCGGGCAGTACGGCTCAAGCAAGATATCCTAATACAAACAATGCCGCCGGGCAATTCAGTTACTTAATTACTGAAGCCTTAGCCATACCTGCTATAGGGGTTTACGCCCTTAATTTCTGGGATCGTTTTCAATATGGAGAAGATGGCGGTACATTTGGCGTTTGGGTTTCAAACACAAACAATGATCCGGCATCATTTACCTTACTTTCTCCTGTTGCGATAAGAGGTACAGGTGCGACACGAACCCCATGGCAAGAAAATGCTATTTTGCTTGACGCATATGCAGGGCAAACCATTTACCTCGCATTTATTGTTGAAGCTACCGCATCAGGTTGGACTACTTCTTGGGAGATCGATGATATGTCGGTTGCTCTTGTTCCTGCAAATGAAATGGTAGTAACTGCGGTAGCTCCATTCCCATTTACACAAATTCCGACTACGCAATCAATCGTTGCACCGATGTCGGCAACTGTTAAAAACGCAGGGCTTAATCCACAAACCAACGTAACGCTTGGTGTTGCATTAGGAGCCACTTCAATTGCAACATCTACGCCTGTTGCTTCTATGGTTTTCGGTACGTCTCAAACTTTAACTGCTACTCCGACTGCTGCTCCTACAGCTGTTATTGCTCCAGGAACCAACACGTTGAATTATACGGTTTCTTCTGATTTCTACACAGGTGGAACAGTTTTAACAGCTACACAAACCTTCGAAGGAACGGCAAACGAATACTCTTTGGATGATCCGACTCGTACTACATGGGGTAACGTGAACGGTACGAACGGAACCGCAAGAGGACACGTTTTCACCATTACCGACACAACTGTACTTTCAGGTGTGAAAGCAAACTTCAACGCAACTACAGGTGTTCCTCAAATATTCTTGCAAGCCGTTACAGGAACTACGCTAACAGGGGATGTATTGATCAATAATGTGGCTTTCGGTACGCCAACAGTAGGTTGGAATGTGCACACGCTTGCTACACCGGTTGTATTAGAACCTGGCTCCTATTTCTTAGGCATCCGTCAAAGCACCACAGCAACTGTTGCTCTTCGTCACGACAGTGTTGCCGGCAGAACATTCTACACCAGAACTACAGGAAACCTTATTGTTAATACTTCAGCTGCTGTAGGTATGCCTTGCGTTCGTATGATTATGGCAGATCCTTGTACTGCTCCGGATAACATGGCTGCTGTGGGTTCTCGTCCGCAAGCGAAATTGGAGTGGAGCGGTACGGCACCTGTTTACCAAGTGAATGTTTATGATGCAACTACTGCTGTTGTTTACACAACAACTACATCAGCTACAGAAATCATGGTTCCCGGTTTGTTAGGCAACACAACTTATACTTGGAACGTAACCGGTGTTTGTGCTCAGATGATGACTTCTGCAACCGGAACTTTCACAACAGATCCTGATACAGTTAACTTTGCAATGGTTGCTATGACAGGAATTCCTTCAGGACAAGACACAAACCTTACGACTTACTATCCTACTGTACAAATCCAAAACTTATCAAACACAGGTTTAGGCTACAGCCAAATTGCGTTTGAAATTTTCGTTAACGGAACGTCTATCGGTATGGATACAACCTCAACAACCAACATTGCCCCGGGTGCTACACAAAACTATACGTCTACTCTTCAAGTTGATCTTACAGCTGCCGGAGCTTTCACAGTTCAAGCTGTTATCACCGACACAAGAGACATGATAGCTGCTGACGATACAGCAACTATAAGCGGAACCAATAATACGATTGACATTGCTGTTACAGGTGTTGTTACTCCTGTTACTCCGATTATAAATGCGACCAATGCAGAAGTTCTTACGGTTCAAGTAACCAACATGGGTTCTGTTACCATTACAGATTTTGCTCTTAATGTGGAAATTGAAGGAAAAACACAGGCTGCAATCGGTTTTACAGCAACTTTGGATACTACGCTTACAGGTCTCAGCATTGCTGCAGGAGCAACCTATAATGTGGTTTTCCAAACAACGGTTGATTTTTCAGCGTTTGGTGCTTACGACCTCATTGTTACGGCCGATCTTTACAATGACGGAAATCTCACCAACAATGTTTACGAGCATGGTATCATTAGTGCTTCTGACGCTGGTATAACCGATGCAATGATTGTACAATTTACTGCTCCAAATGCAAATTTAACAGCACAAACAACACCACAAAATGTAACCGTTGAAGTTATGAATGCAGGAACAACTTCATTCAACTCACTTCCTGTTTCATTGTATGTTAATGGCACATTGCTTGTTACTGATACCGTTACTAGCTTTGCAGCTGGTGTAGACAGTATGGCCAGTGGAGACGTTTATTTCCATACGTTCTCACAACAAGTTGACTTTACCAATTCAATGGTAACCAGCACAACTAACCTTATGGCAATTGCTGGTCTTACAGGTGATGAAGATGCAAGCAACGATACTGCACGTTTGGCTGTAACGAATACATTCATCGTTGATGCGCAAGTTGTTAGTGTTATGACCCCTACAGCCACTGCTACCAATATGGACAGTATTCCTGCAACAATCGTTGTTCGCAACAATGGTAACATGCCATTAACAAGTCTTGTTGTTAATGCTTCTGTTAACTATGGAACACCAGTTACAACGACTATTCCAAGCCTTGCCGTTGGCGCTTCTGAAACCGTTATTTTGCCGGTTGCTCTTGTAGCCGGTGCTAACGCTATTAGAGCATACGTTAATGCTGTTCCAAACGACACAAGTGCAGTAAATGATACTGCTGTACGCAACGTTACGAATAACGTTGTGTTAGGTGTTCAAGCTTGGACTGTTCCAGCTGCTCAATTAACAAATGCAAGCAATGCCGAAACAGTAACTATTACTGTTGAAAACGGTGGAACATTCAGCGTTAGAAATATACCTGTGGAATTGTGGGTTGGCGGAGTACTTATCGCTACCGAAAATATTGATAGGGTTGCAAGAGGAGCCACTGCTGCTACCTCTCGCACAACTTATACATTCAACGCGAAAGCCAACCTTGCGGCAGCCGGACCACATCAAGTTAGAGTGGTTATCGCCTTCCCAGGCAATACTCCAACAGCTACCAATAGAGCTGATACTACACGTACGATAACCAATACCATCGTTACAGGTGCTCCTATTCCTTATTTCGAAGGTTTTGAAGCTACTGTTGACACTGTTCTTCCTGCCGGATGGACACATTCAACTGCTACTATTGCTTGGAAAACTCTAACAAGCGGTCAACAAGCGGAAGGTATAGAGGGCGGAACTCCAAATGCACGCACAGGAACTCGTTTCTTGACAAAAAGCTGGTCGAGAAGCGGTAGTTTTTCATGGGCATTTAGCGAGCCTATTGCACTTACAGCAGGAACCACTTACACCGTAAGTTTCTGGTATCAAGCTCCGGGTTATCAAGGACAGACAGCAGAAAGAGATTTGTTTAAAGTACAAATTGGACCATCAACAGCGAGAACTGGCACAAATGCTAACGCTACGATGACCGGTGGTACAACCATATTTACTCAAACCGCAACATCTGTTTCAGTTTGGACTCAAGCAACTTTCCAATACACGCCGACAACAACCGGACTTCATTACCTCGGATTCCACGATCAAACGCCAAGCGGTAGAGGTTTTGTTATCTCTATTGACGACATTTCGATCACAATACCTGCAGCAAATGATTTGGAAGTTATTGCAGCTGCATTACCTTACACCCAAATCCCAACTTCTCAAAATGTTTTCCCTGCAAACCTAACAGCAACTGTTAAAAACATCGGTTCAGCAGCACAAACTAACGTGAAATTCTCTGTTGCAATGAACGGAACTGCAGTTGGTACGCCGTCTACTCCTGTAGATACTTTGGCTCCGGGCGCAACTTCTGCTGCAATGACTGTAGCAACAGGTATGACTACTGTTCCACTTGGAAACAACACGTTTGTTTACACAGCAAGTTCAACGGAAACCCCTGCCGGTTCGATTACAGCTACGCTTAACATCATGGGTACAGAAGGTACGTTTGCTGTAGATAACGAAACTACTTTTGCATTAGGTATCGGTTCTAACGATGGTGCACTTACGTTTGGTAATATCTTTGAAATTGCCAACGCAACTTCAGCACTCCAAATCGTAGTTGGACATGCAACTGCAACTCCTCTAAACTATGAGGTTGCAATCTATGCTATGACAGGAAGTTCCGGTTTGGCTGTTGCGGAAACGCCGATGTACACCCAAACCACACAACGAACAGCAGTAGGTTGGAATACGGTTACGCTTACTACACCACAAGCATTGGCTCCGGGTCGTTACCTGATAGCTGTAAGACAACTTACCGCTACTAACGTTTCCGTAGCTTATGTAGCCGGAGGTGTGGTTTACCTCCATAACGGTACTACAACACTGAATAATGCGAATGCATTTACTTGTGCTATTCGTTTGGTTGTTGGAACCCCTGGAGAGATTCCTGTAGAACTCACTTCAACAACTCCTGCTAACAACGCTACAGACGTAGCCGTTGATGCAGTTGTAAAAGCAACCTTCAACCAAAATGTAACAGCAGGCACATTGAGCGGAATTACGTTCTCACCGACAGTCACAGGAATTTCTGCAAGTGTTGTTGGCACGGATTTAATCATTGCTCATGATAACTTCGAACAAGGAACCATTTATACGGTTAATATTCCTGCAGGCGCTATTGTAGATTATGCTGATCCAATCAGTTGGACGTTTACAACAGTTCTCGATGAAGGAGATTTTCCTAATCCTCACACGTTAGCAGTTAACGTTAACGGATCTACAGCTACATTGACATGGAGCCATGGAGGAGGAGCAGGTGGTGATGATACGCCTTACTTTGAAGGCTTTGAGGGCACAACAGGCGGTGGTTTTGGCGATGGCGATACTCAGCCGGCAAGTACTATGCCTGAAGGTTGGACACGCACAAGCGAGGTTGCTTGGGGAACTACAGGCAATACTGTATTTGGTGTAACATCAGGAGGATCAACTCCTGCTACCATTGTACCAAGAACAGGAACACGTCAATTAAACAGAAGCTGGGCTAACACCGGTGGCTTTACTTGGACATTTAGCAACGGTATCAACCTTACTGGAGGAACAACCTATACCATTAGTTTCTGGTATAGAGCTCCAGGCTATCCTCAGTTTAATGAATTTGATATGTTCAAAGTACAAATCGGAACTACTACAGACCGAACAGGAAGTGGTGCTTCTGCAACAATGACTGGCGCAACAACTGTGTTTAGTAACACTAACCAAAGAGTTACAGAGTGGACGCAGGTTACGTTTAATTTCACTCCAACTACATCAGGCGAATACTTCCTTGGTTTCCACGATATGACACCGCAAGAAGAAGGATTGTATATCACCATTGATGATATTTCAATTGAAAGTCAAGGCAAAGCTTCTGAAGAAGAGCTTGCAGGCTTTAATATTTTCTTGGATGGTAATCTTTTTGATGCAGTTAGTGCTACCACTATGCAATATGTGTTTAATGATCTTGCACCGGGTAGCTATGTTGCCGGCGTACAAGCTGTTGGTGACGGCGGTAGCCTTTCGGCCATTGTACCTATTGCCTTTGAAGTAACGGAAGTTAGTGTTAAACCTATTGATTTGAGCAGAATAACCATCTATCCGAACCCTGTAGAAGACAGATTGTTTATCAGCTCAACCGAATCGGTAAAACGCGTAGAAATCTACAATCTACAAGGAAAACTTGTGAAAGTTGTTATAAACAGCACACAAGAAATCCAAGTTGGCGATTTGAAATCGGGTACATATCTGATTAAAATTACAACCGATCAAGGTGTTACAACGCAGAGATTCGTTAAAAAATAAGCGGCACTTTGCAAATTGAAAACGCCCCAATTTGGGGCGTTTTTTTGTTAATTGCATTTTTTTTTGTATCTTTGCGGTTATGAAAAACATCGCATTACTTGCAGGCGGATATTCCGGAGAAAACGTGGTTTCGATTCGCAGTGCAACGGTGGTTGAACAACACTTAGACCCCGCATTATTCAACGTTTACAAGATTATCATTACACCCGAAAGCTGGATACATACCACGGGCGACGGTAAGCAAATTTCCGTTGATAAAAACGATTTTAGTTTAACCATCGACGGCAAACACATCACATTTGATGCGGCATTCATCATTGTGCATGGCACTCCGGGCGAAGACGGAAAATTGCAAGGTTATCTCGACATGCTCAAAATCCCATACAACACGTGCGATGCCATTACGTCCGCACTTACATTCAACAAAGGATTTTGCAACAAAGTCGTAAAAAATCTAAATGTGGTAAACGTTTCTGATTCGGTGCATATTTTTAAAGACAAACCTTACCATGTTTCCGAAATATCTGAAAAATTAGGCTTTCCATGCTTTGTGAAACCGAATTGCGGAGGTTCGAGTATCGGGATGTCAAAAGTGAAAACGTTTAACGAACTGAAACCGGCTATTGACCGTGCTTTTGAAGAGGACTCGCAAGTGCTCATCGAAAAATTCGTGAAAGGACGCGAATTTTCATGTGGTCTGTTTCGCTCAAAAGGCAAAAAAATTATATTCCCGATAACGGAAATCATCAGTAAAAAAGAATTTTTCGATTACGAAGCTAAATACACCACAGGATTAACGGATGAAGTGACACCCGCACAGGTAGACGAAACATACAGCAAACTCATGCAAGATACGGCTTCCAAACTTTACGACGAACTGAACTGCGCCGGTATTGTGCGTTTCGATTTCATTTTAGAAGACAACACGAATGCCCTGTATTTTCTTGAAGTAAACACCGTTCCCGGACAATCGGAAAACAGCATTGTCCCACAACAGGCGCGAGCCATGGGATGGACGATTCGAGAATTGTATACGCGGGTGATGGAATTTTGATTTTGTTGCCGGTCGTTTCGACTTCGCTCAACGACCAAATTTACTTGTTCCCTGAGCGGAGTCGAAGGGAACTTTACTTTACAACAACATTTACCATTTGTTTACCATCAACCGACAATCGCAAAACATCATTAATCGCAATCGATTCGGGAAATTCACTAATTTCAAATGCAATATAATCCCCAATTTTCAAGGTCATGTAGGTGGATAATTTTGAAATTATAGAAGGGATTTTTTGAATGGTTTGTACGATTTCAAATGTTTGTTTCTTTTCTATCGGCGCGGGCGTTTCGACTGCGCTCAACGTCCGCACCTGCACACGGTGACTGAGCGAAGTCGAAGCCACAAATTCCGACAGCGCAAAACTGCCATCAAAACACGTGGCACGTTCCCATGGTAAACCCTGTTGAATAAGAGAATCTAAACAAGTTTTGTCGTAAAAATTAATAGCAAAACCGACTTCATCGTAATATGTTGGTGCAAATTTTTCTTGAATATATTTGCCCAAGCGGTTAATTTTTACAACCAATGCGATTTTTGCGTGTAATGTCTGCACATAATCAGGGCAAAACAATGGTCTATTTTTCAGCAATAGCGCGGAATCGGGGATTAGGCGAAACTGATTATTCTTTTCAATAATAATAATTTTCATTTGGAATTCTAATTTAGTTATTTGGTGCGGGGTTACGGGGTTCGAGGTGCGGGGTGTGCTTCGAGGAAACCTCGTACCCCGCCACCTCATACCTCGTACCCATATTCCATGGACAACACATCTGACATTCATCGCACCCCTGTGCCCAACCATGCAAATCAAATGTTGCAGCGCGTTTTTTTTCGGCATTGTAATACGAAATACAGTTTCGTGCATTCAGTTGATAGGGGAGAGCCAATGCGCCTGTCGGGCAACTTTCCAAACATCGAGAACACGTGCCACACGTGATTTCGAGCGGTGTATCGTAAGCCAATTCTTGGTCGGTTAAAATTACACCAATATTGCAATAGGAGCCAATGGTAGGATTGATCAATAATGTATTTCTCCCTCGAAATCCCACCCCTGCTTTGATAGCCCATGTTTTTTCCAAAACCGGCGATGCGTCGACAAATGAGCGCATGTTGGCTTGTGGAAAAAGTTTGTGAATTTCATTTTCTAACTGTAAAAGTTTAGATTTGATAACAATGTGGTAATCCTCTCCACAGGCGTATTTCGCAAGTTTTCCTTCAGGAGTTTTTTTGGGGTCATACATTGAATAATCCCACAAAACTACAATCACCGATTTCGTGTTTTCCAACACTAACGCAGGATTGAAACGTTTGTCAAAATAATTGGTCAGGTAATTCATTTCACCGTGATCACCACGTTGAAGATAGTTTTCGTAGTGAATTTTGTCATCGCTCAAAACTTCCGATTTAGCTACTCCACACGCAAAAAAACCAAGATTCAAAGCGTGTTTTTTTATGTTTGACGTTTGTTCAAAATACATAATAATACGATTAAACGTAGAGGTGAGGCACGGTTGCTGAGCATAGTCGAAGCATACCTCGTCCCTACATCCTAAAACAACGAATCTTGTTTGGTAACTTGTTTGATTTTTCCCAAGTGCTGATAGGCTTTCAGGGTTACTTCGCGCCCGCGTGGCGTCCGCATCAAATAACCCTCTTTGATTAGAAACGGCTCGTATACTTCTTCAATTGTTCCGGCTTCTTCACTAACTGCTGTGGCAATGGTAGTTAATCCAACAGGGCCACCCTTAAATTTGTCGATAATCGTGGTCAAAATGCGATTATCCATTTCATCCAAACCGTTTTTATCTACATTCAATGCGGTTAGGGCGATTTGCGAAATGTCCACGTCTACCTTTCCGTTGCCTCGAATTTGTGCAAAATCGCGCACACGTCGCAACAGCAAGTTCGCAATTCGCGGGGTTCCACGACTGCGGCGAGCAATTTCGTGTGCTGCAAAATCGTCAATCGTCACATTCAACAATTTTGCCGAGCGTTTGATGATTTGCATCAACGTTTGTGCGTCGTAATATTCCAATCTGGAATTGATGCCGAAGCGTGAACGTAGCGGTGCCGTGAGCAATCCGGATCGTGTGGTGGCGCCAATCAATGTAAATGGATTGAGCGAAATTTGCACACTTCGTGCATTCGGTCCGGATTCAATCAGGATGTCAATTTTATAATCTTCCATCGCCGAATACAGATACTCTTCCACAACAGGACTTAAACGGTGAATTTCATCAATAAACAGCACATCATTCGGTTCCAAACTGGTGAGCAAACCCGCCAATTCTCCGGGTTTATCCAAAACCGGACCGGATGTGGTTTTAATTCCCACTTCGAGTTCGTTGGAAATGATATACGACAGGGTTGTTTTTCCCAACCCGGGTGGACCGTGAAGTAAAACGTGATCTAAAGCTTCACCCCGCTGTTTGGCTGCCAAAACGAACACTTGCAGATTGTCCAAAACCTGTGCTTGACCTCTAAAATCAGAGAAGCTAAGCGGTCGCAAAGCGCGTTCCACCTCTTTTTCCACATTGGAAAAACGGATGTTTGTAGGGTCTAAATTTTCGTTCATTTAAAAAAGTTTCACAAAAATACAAAAAAATGTTGATAATTCCAAAAAAAGTTTGTACCTTTGTGAAAAATTCTAAGTTCTAACATCATGAGAAAAATATTGATCCCTACGGATTTTTCCCACAATTCTTTAAAAGCGTTGGATTATGTGGTTGCGAACGTAAAAGACGTTGCTGTTGAAGTGGTCTTGATATGGGTGAACAGCATTCGTGGCAAGGATATTTTAGTTATGGAAACCGAGGAAACTTCTCTTGAAAAGGCAGCCGTTTCTAGATTGGAGCAAATTATTGCAGACTATTTTCCGAAACTGAAGGATGGTAGTAAAATGAGTTACCGCATTCGTGAAGGAAAGGTTCATAATGAGGTTGTTAACCAAGCCAAGTATGACGATGTGGACTTGATTGTTTGTGGTACACACGGCGCTTCAGGTTTCGAAGAGCACTATATTGGCAGTAATGCCTATCGTATTGTGATGTATTCCAAATCTCCCGTGATCACTGTTCGTCCGAATTATCGTTTTCGTTCGTCGAGCCACATTTTTGTATTGCCGATTGACAGTTCTACGGACACTCGTCAAAAAGTGCCGTTCACTTGTAAATTAGCGAGAATGGCAAAAGCCGAGATTCATATTTTGGGCGTGTATTCTTCGAAATTATCTTCGATTAAGCGCAAAGTAGACAATTATGTGGCGCAAGTCGAGAAATTTATTTCCGAAGAAAAAGTTGAGTTTACCACTGTTTTTAGAGAAGCCGAAAATATCACGAAAACCGCTATTGCCTATGCTGAATCAGTGGATGCCGATTTGATTTCGATCACAACCGAACAAGAAAGTTCGGCTTGGAGTTTTCTTTTGGGAACGTATGCCGAACAAATGATTGGCTCGTCTGAAATTCCTGTTTTATCTATCACTCCGAAAGTGTTAGCAACAACTTCTTTCTCATGATAACGTTTATTTGCTTTTTGTCAATGCTTGGTTTGGTTGAAGAACCTGTAACTTTTGTGAATGATTTTCGTGTAAATACGTTGGTTGATAAACATATCGAATACAATAAAATTACTCCGGTTAACGGGTTTCGGATCAACATTTTTTCCCAATCGGGGAATCATTCGCGAAGCGGAGCAATGGCTGTTCAAACCGCTTTTTCAGAGCGCTTTCCGAATATACAAAGTTATGTAAGTTTTGAGGAACCGTATTTTAGAGTTAATGTCGGAAATTTTCGCACGCGTCTTGAAGCCTCTGCGGCTTTAGAAAATTTGAAAGCGAGCTATCCGCAAGCCTTTGTGGTTCGTGATGTTTTGAATGTTAGGGATTTGTTAGGGATTAGTCCTATTATTGATGATGGGGAAATGCACGATGAATAAATAGTGCAGGGGCGTATTACATATACGCCCTGCCAACAAATTGCCGTCGATTACATTATTATCGTACAATCACAAACGATCCCTTTTTCTGTGTAGACTGGCCATTTCGAGTTACAACAAATTGATACATGTAAACGCCGCCCGATTGTACTTGTCCTCGGAATGTTCCGTCCCAGCCTTCGTCGGGATTATCGGTTGAAAAAACAATTTGTCCGAATTTGTTATGAATTTGAAATTTCATGACATCGCCCGGTAACGGAATATAGATTGGACGATAAATAGGAGTGACTCCACCGGGAACAAAACCTGTTGGAAAATGTACGGTAACTTCTCTTTTAGAAATCACGGTTACCACATTTGATTTTGCTGTAATACCCTCAATTCCGTGAGGATTTCCCTCTCCTTCATGGGCCACAACATAGTAACTTAATCTCGAAATTTGTTCAGAATTCGGAATTGGTACGTGATGCGTAAAAACAGTAGTGGAATTTGGCCAAAGTGATGATACCAAATTGTCGTCATTATCTTTAATTTCAAAAACATCGTAGCGAATATTTGTGCCTACCCAACCTTGATATGCTGAAATCTCCATTTCCACAATGTTCCCATGAAGTTCTGCTTTCAAAAGAATAGGTTTGGCATTATTCGAATGTCCAATGATTTGGCCACACGTATCGTTTATTTCGAAATGGTAAAATGCGTTTTTTCTAGGTAATAAAAGATGATTATTTTTTAGAAAATCATCGTAAGTTATGGTTTTTTCGAGCAAACCATCAACATAGGCAAGGAGTTCTTTCCAAGCGATCGAAACATCTGCATGACAACGCATTTCAACAGTTTCATCATTGATTACATTAAGCGTTTCTATATAGGCAAATTCAGGTTCCGGTGCAGCAATTACCATCACCGAATCGCTAATCGAATTGGCATAAATTGGTGTATCCGAACTCACTGCGCGAACATAGATTTTGTATTTTTGCAAATGTCCGGAAACATCAATAGCAGCTGAACGTTGCGACGAATCAACTGTAGCCGCAAGCGTATAAGCGCTGTCATTTTTCGAAACCATAATATCATAACGAATAATATTCGACACACTTCTTTGTGCATTATTCCATGAAATATCTATTTTTCTTTCGCATGCACGCTCTTCTATTTTGCAAGCAAACACTTGTCTTGCGAAACTTCTCCTTTGGGTATTGCAACACGAATCTACGGCGGCGATATAGAGTTGCAGGCTTGTATCTGCCTGTCCTTGCACAGTGTAACTACTAATTTCTGCTCCAACTATATCAAAAGGAGTTGCCAAAGCACCTTTATAAATAATATATCCGTAGGTAAAATACGACGGGCTGAGTGTCCAAAAAATTTGTGTTTGATTGGTTTGAGGATCTACACTAACCGCATTGATATCCACCGGTTCTGGAGGCCCATTGTCACAATTTCCCACCACACTGTCACAAATTCCCTCAGCTCTCAGACTAATATCATTTGCCGAAAGCGTTGTAAAACACAGTAACCCCAATAAACATCCTATGAAAATTCGCTTAGCCATGTCTTCGTAATCGTTTAAACCATCTTACAAAATGCTCATATCGACTTATTTTCAGAGGCCTTTCCGACGATTTTCCAAAAAACAAAAGTAATGAAGGCAATAGCAATAAATTTGCTAATAAAACCACTAAAAGTGTCAGAGAAACTAAAATACCAACCATCTGCGTTCCTCCAAAACTCGAAAAAGCAAAAATAGAAAATCCAAAAAATAAAATCGTTGACGAATACACCATACTGAACCCTGCTTCGCCCAAGGCGTAGATTACAGAGGGCTCAACTTGACCTTTATTGATACGAAGCTCCAAACGATAACGCGACAAAAAGTGAATCGTGTTATCTATCGAAATACCAAGCGCTATACTAAACACTAAAATGGTTGATACTTTCAACGGAATTCCGAAAAATCCCATGACTGCGGCAGTCATAATCAGCGGTAATAAATTCGGAATAATCGCTAAAAGAATCATTCGCACAGAAGAAAACAGCAAAGCCATAATGGCCATAATCAGGAGCAGAGCTAAGCCTAAACTTTGCAGCAAATTACGAATTAGAAATGTGGTTCCTTCCGTAAATACGATGCTTGAACCGGTAATGTTGACGATATATCTTTCGGGATCAAACATATCGTCAACAATTTCTTGCAAATGGTCTTTCAGCTCTTCGATTTCCGGCGTGGTCATATTCTGCATTTGCACGCTAATTCGTGTTTTTTGGAGCGTGCTGTCGACAAAAATTTTCATGATTTGGTTCACCATCGGATTTTCGTTATCCTTTCCTATTTCAGGCAAATAGCTCATAATAAAGGTCATTTCGCTACTGTTCGGCATCGAATAGAAAGCCGGATTTCCATTGTAATACGCTTGTTTGCCATATTTCAAAACTTCAATAATAGAGAGCGGTTTTGCAAATTCGGGAAATTCCGTAAGTTCATCTTTAAAATTGTTTAGTATAGACAAAAACGACATTTGCAGAACACCTCTCGGACGTCTGGTATCAATGGTGATTTCAAGCGGAATAATTCCCTTAAATTGCTCTTCAAAAAACAACAAATCCTTACACAATTTATCGCGTTTGGGAATATCATCAACAAGGCGCCCGGAAGTTTTAAGTTGGCTTATTCCCATCACACTTACAACAAAAAGTGCTATCGAGACTGCAAAAATCCATTTGCGTCTTTTCATAATCAACCATTCGATTTTCGCTAATAGATTAACCATCCATTTATCGTTTAAATGCAAGGTTTGACGCGTGTTTGGAATTGCCGTGTAACTAAAAAATATCGGCAAAAGTATCAATACTAAAATGTAGGATAGCATGATGGTCAGAGCAGCTGTTATACCGAACTGAATGAGCATTTGATTTTGTGTTATCACAAATGTTGAAAAACCGATTGCCGTAGTCAAATTGACGATGAAATTAGCACGTCCAATGCGACTAATGGCACGGGATAGAGCTAAGGTCTTATTGCCGTGCTTATGACATTCGTAGTGATATTTATTGGTTAGAAAAATACTATTTTCGACTCCAATAATAATTAACAACGGCGGAAGCATACTCGACAAAACTGTTATTTCATAACCCAGTATGGCCATGAGTCCTAACGCCCAAATCACCGTGATACCAACAATAACAATGGGTCCGATCATGGCTTTAAACGAACGGAAGAATGTCATCAAAATCGTCGCTGCAACCGCCAAGGCCAAAAACGAAAACAAAATAAGTTCTCGTTTCAATTTCATCGAAGTTACCGTACGAATGTAGGGCAACCCCGAGATGTAAGTTTCGATATGGGTTTGTCGAGAAAATTCGGCAAATATATGTTCTAAATTTTTAGCGATTTTATCTCGTGCGTCGGTATTGATTTTTTCCTTATCGAAAAATATCATCATCAGCGTGGCACCGGTTTCGGAATTGTATAAAAAACCATCGTAAAACGGAAGATTGTTCAAGATCGTCATCAAACTGTCCAACTCCGTTTGATCGATAGGTTTTCGTGTAAAAATATCCTTCAAAACAAATTTGTTTTGACCGTTTTCTTTAAGAAGTTGGAATGCGTTGCTAAACGACAAAATCATGGTTACGCCATCCACTTCCTGAACGCGATACGAAAGCACATCCCAAGCCTTAAAATTGTCAATTTCATACAATCTATCATCGCAAACTCCTGCAAACATAACATTTCCATCGGCACCATACTGCGATAGGAATGTACGATAATCCTTCATAGTTTGATTGCTGTCGGGCAACATTTGCGGAAACGTAAAACTCATCTGCACGCGTGTTGCCATGACGGCCATAAAAATCGCCAAAATTCCGATTACAACAAGGTTCCCCAAACGATTACGAAGAATATATCGAACAATTTTACTCCACATTTTCAAAATCAAGTTATATAAATTTACAAAGATACGAAAAAAAAACATCATAACATAATCGTTCGAGTTTTTTTTTTTCGTTTTTTTTTTGTAATTTTGTCAAAATAAGAAAAATAAAAATTATGAAATTGCGAAATTTTACTACTCTTTTACTGCTGTCGATTTTTTTGATGGGTTGTGCCAGCGCTTCGAGGTCCTTCAGGAATGGACGGTACGATGAGGCTATCAGCAGAAGTATCAGTGTTCTTAACAGAACTCCGTCTAATGAAAAACATCTCGACATTCTAAGAGATGCTTATCGTATAGCGAACGCAAACGACAAGGAACAGATATTGGCTTTAAGACAAACCGGAGCACCGGATATTTGGGGACGCATTGTTACGATTTACGAACGCATGATTACGCGCAACAATAAAATAGACGCTCTCTCATCTTCGGTGAAAAATGAAATTGGTTTTGTATACGAATCTCACAGCGAGGAATTGGCTGTGGCAAAGTTAAGAGCTACCGAATTTCACTATGCGGCCGGTATTCAACTTTTGAACACCGGAACAAAAAGGGAGGCGCGACAGGCTTTTGCTCACTTTGAAAGAGTGGTTCAGTATTCAGGACTTCATTTCAGAGATGTAGAAAATCTCAAAGCCCATGCTGAGGAATTGGGAACAACGTTTGTATTGTTTCAATTCATCAATCGTAGCGGGACTTTTTTGCCTCATGAAGCGGTTTGGAATTTGACCAACGTTCGTCCGCAATCCATGAATAGGCGATGGGTGATCTACGATGTTGAACCCCGTCGAGCGCATTATCAATTCGAAGTTGTGTTTACACTTGACCGAAGGTTTTGGCAACCCCCCACTTCAAATACGAGACGATTTACCGAAACCCGAACCATTACTGATGGTACCGAACGTCGCAGAGATACCAGTGGAAACATTGTAGAAGTGCCGAGAACTGTAACGATAAGATGTGTGGTAACAGAAACGACCACAACAAGAAGAGCCCGATTAGACGGTACTTTGACCTATTTTGATGTAGAAAATCAGCGTGTGATACGAACCGTTTTTTTGAATCATACCGCCGTTGCTCAATTCTCAAGATTTAGCACCAGTGGAGATTTGCGTGCATTATCAGATCGAACCCGAAATCGAATTATGGCGCCTGTTATAGTGCCCAGTGATGATATGCTGCTTATTGAGGCTTCGAGGGGTTTGGGCGAACAAATTCGTTCTGCATTAGTTGATAATGCGCGATTGATCAGGTAATAATATCTATGGGTGTATGCAATACGCCCCTACAACAATTAAATAAATTCAATATTCGCCTTTGCCGTATTTTTCTCGCAATAACGACATTTCAGAACGATTTCTTTTTTGTCTGTAACATCAAACCACGTAGGAACATTTTCGTGATTAGTGATGCAATTCGGATTTACACATTTCACGAACCCCTTGATTTCATCGGAGATTTGAACGTTTCCTTTTTTGATGACGTCGTAATCTCGAATTTCGATAATGGATGCTGTTGGCGAAACTAGGGCAATTTTATTGACTTCTTCAGGTTCGAAAAATTTATTGGATACTTTAATAATGCCTTTTTTGCCGTATTTTTTACTGTCTAAGTTTGCTCCCAAATAAATTTGATCGTCATAGTTAGGCAGATTCAAAATATACAACACGCGTTCGACTTGACCTTGAGCGATGTGGTCGATTACGGTGCCGTTTTGGAGGGCGGAGACGTTTAGTTCTTTTTTTGACATGGGGTTTGAATTTGGATTGAAAATTTATTTTTTATTGTGTAGGGGCGACTCCTTGTGGTCGCCCTTACTTGCAATTGTGTTAAATATCAACGAGGGCGACCACAAGGGGTCGCCCCTACATTATGCCCCTAATATTGTTGCCAACAACGCCTGGCGGACGTAAACGCCATTCTGTGCCTGTTGAAAATAATACGCTTGCGGTGTGTTGTCAACGTTTTCAGAGATTTCGTTTACACGGGGTAGGGGATGTAATACTTTTAGATTTTCTTTGCAACCTTTGAGTTGATTTTTAGTGAGGATGTATGAATTTTTCACGTTCTCGTATTCGATTGGATCGGCAAAGCGTTCGCGTTGCACGCGGGTCATGTAGAGGATGTCGGCTTTGCCGATAGCCTCCTCAATCGTGCGGTATTGGTGGTATTCTAATTTTTTGTTTTTGATGTGTTGCTTCACGTAACTCGGTAATTTCAACTCGTCGGGCGAAATGAGATGAAATGTTGTATCAAAGTTACACATTGCGATCGTTAGCGAATGCACGGTCCGTCCGTATTTCAAATCGCCAACAAATGCGATGTTCAGTTTATCCAACTTGCCTTGCGTTTTACGAATGGAATACAAATCCAGCAAACATTGTGTCGGATGTTGATTTGCACCATCGCCTGCATTGATAATGGGTACAGGCGATACTTCGCTTGCCCATCTTGCGCTTCCGGCAAGAGGATGACGCATCACGATGAGATCGGAATAACAGGCTACCGTAAGAATGGTGTCTTTTAGGGATTCGCCTTTTTTCGTGCTGCTCGAATTGGCGTCTGAAAAACCAATCACGCGTGCGCCTAATTGATTGGCGGCCGACTCAAAACTCAATCGCGTGCGTGTGGATGGCTCAAAAAACAGTGTTGATACGACCTTGTCGCTCAAAATCGGTTGATGAGGTTGTTTTTCAAAATCTTCAGCAATGTCTAAAATGCGTAACATTTCGTCTTTGCTGTAATCGTTGATGGAGATTAAACTTTTTCCTTTCATATGTTTTGTTTAGTTGTTTAGTCGCTTAATTGTTTAGTTGTTTGTCCGTCATTCGGAGCGTAGTCGAGGAATCCCCCTGCTTAAGGGGATGTCTCGACTGCGCTCGACATGACGGCTTTGAAAATTTCATCAACAATATCCTTCGCCACATCCATCTTATTTTTTAGTTCAAAATGTTTAATCGTGGGCGCGGACATTTCGGCTCCGCTCAATGTCCGTGCGCTGAGCGGAGTCGAAGCGCAACCCGTGCCTTGTTTAAAAAGCATAGAAATTTTGTTTGTGATATGCCCAAAACCTGCGCCTTCATCATTCAAAGAATTTAAAACGAGCATATCCAAATGCTTTGATTTTAGCTTGGTTTCGGCGTTTTGAAATTCGTTTTCCGTTTCTAATGCGAAACCAACTAAAAATTGTTCAGAAGTTTTATGTTCACCTAAATAACCTAAAATATCAGGAGTTTTGGTGAGTTTCAGGACTAAATCATTGTCTTTTTTCTTGATTTTTTGTGATGCAATTTGTTTTGGGGTATAATCCGCAACAGCTGCTGAACACACGGTAATATCAGCAGTTTCGAAATGTTGTTTACAAACGTCAAACATGTCTTTTGCAGAAACAACATCCATACGTTTAACCGAAGAATTTTTCGATTTGATCACACTTGGTCCACAAACTAAAATCACTTCTGCACCGCGATCAGCAAGCTCATCGGCAATGCAAATCCCCATCAATCCTGATGAATGATTACCAATAAATCGAACGGGGTCTATGACTTCGTAAGTCGGACCTGCCGTTACCAAAACCTTTTTGCCACAAAACGGTTTTGTAGGAGCATGGTCAGCATGTTCTAAGGTCAAAAAAAAACCGGTGATACGCTCAAAAATCACCTCAGGTTCTTCCATTCTGCCTTTGCCTTCGCAACCACATGCCAATTCGCCGATTGGGGATTCAATCGTATGAATGCCACACTCAATTAACGTTTGTAAATTGCGTTGAACAGCCGGATTTTCGTACATTTTGTTGTTCATTGCAGGTGCAATAAAAACAGGTTTGTCGAATGCTAAAAATGTTGTTGATAGGGCATCATCTGCAATACCGGTGGCGAATTTCCCGATGATATTTGCTGTGGCAGGTGCAACAACCATCATATCAGCCCAATCAGTCAAAGCAATATGTTCGGTCGAATAGTCGTTGATTTCAGAAAAAACGCTGTCGTAAATTTTATTTTTCGACAGCGTTTGCAATGATAATTTTGTTACAAAATTCAGGGCATTCGGTGTTACAACAACTTTTACATTAGCCCCGTTTTTCACGAAAAGCCGAATAAGCGAAAGAGTTTTGTAAGCTGCAATCCCTCCGCTAATTCCTACAATGATATTTTTGCCTGCGAGAGACATCTATTTATACTATTCTAATTCTTTAGATGGATCGCGGAAGAAGATTTTGTCGGCTAACAGTTCTTGTGTCGCTAAAAGTGTAGATTTTGGAATGGTTTCGTAGAATTTGGCGATTTCAATTTGTTCACGGTTTTCAAAAATATCGTCCATATTATCCGAACGAGCTCCGTGCGAATATTCCGAAATTTTGTTTTGAAGTTCGTCTTTCAAGTCTGTCGAAATTTGATTTGCACGTTTGCCCAAAATAACAACGGTTTCATAGATGTTACCGGTGGTTTTGTCGAAATTTTGAATGTTGCGAGTTATACAATCTTGCGCGGCACCTGTTTTTTTGTAATCCATTTTTTGTATTTTTAACTTTTGTGTTTATCTAAAAAATTGTTTGTTATAATCATAAAATTCCTAAGCCTGCCTAAATATGAGGATTCTGGATAAGCCCGTTCAAATTGTTCGAAAGCATCAACGGTATTTAGGTAGCGCTCAACTTGCCTTTCACGAATACTGTGATGGGCGTAAAAGTAAAGACTTTTTACATTCATGTACATTGCTTCTTCGCGAAATCTCGTTTCAGGAAAATCTCTGATTACATTTTTAAAAGACACGGATGCCGAGAGAAACAGCGAACGACGATAATAGTTGTTTGCCAAAGCGAAAGCCTTTTGCGCTAATTGCAAGCGCAAAGCATCAATAAATTCGTTGGCTTCTTTCACTCTCGGACTTCTCGGATAAGAGTTGATAAACAGTTGGAATTGCCTGATTGCAGTGTGTGCATTTGTTTGGTCTAACTTGTAATACGGCACATCCAACATCATGCAATAGGCTCCCATGAAGAACGCTTCTTCGGTTCTTTCGCTGTTTGGAAAAAGGCGCGTATAACCTTGAAATGCGTGAGCTGCCATGAAAAAGTCGCGACTTTTGAAATACGCATGAGCCATGGTGTAGGTCATGATTTCAAAATTTTCCCGTCCTCGCATAAAAGGCTGTATATCTTCAAAAATCGACAATGCACGAGAATAATTGCCCGCTTCGTACATTTTCATGGCAAAAGCAAACTTGGCTTCCGAGTCGTTTGATCTCTGAATCTGTCTGTATTCCTTATTACAAGCCGAAAGCAAAATCACCGTTGCGAATACGGCGTAATATGTCAGTCTACGAAAAATCATCTTGCAAAGATACGATTTTTTTTTGATATATGCAAATTTTTTATTGTTTACCGTTTCGGAATATTCTTCAAAATTTCCAGTGTCAAATCCCAAAAACGCTCGACAGTGGCAATGTTCATGCGTTCGTCCGGCGAATGCACGCCACGCATAGTAGGGCCGTAAGAAACCATATCCATGTTCGGATATTTTTCGCTAATCAAGCCGCATTCCAAGCCTGCATGGATGGCTAAGGCTTGTCCTTCCTCGTTATACAAACGTTTGAAAGCATCCAAAGCCACTTTCAAAATTGGCGAATTGATGTTGGGTGCCCATCCCGGGTAACCGTCGCCATGCTTAGTTTTAGCGCCAATCAACTGGAATGTTGAAGCCACTTGGTCTGCCACTTCATACTTGCGCGATTCGATTGAACTGCGTTGCGAAGTGGTGATTAAAATTTCACCATTTTGCATTTTGATGGCAGCTAAATTCGTAGATGTTTCCACAAAATTTGGAATGTCAGATGCCATGCGGATAACGCCGTGCGGCGCAGCTGCGAGGGCTTTTACCAATTTTTCGGTTTCCGCGTTTGGGAGCGCTTCCGCGAAGGGTTCGATCGGTTGTAATTGTACCACAACATTAGGTTCGGTCACTGGCAATTCTTTTTTCACCAATCCATAAAATTCGTTAACAAATTTTTCGAAATTCTGTGATTTTTCAGACGGTACAGCGATTTTTGCAGAGGCTTCGCGTGGAATAGCATTGCGTAAATTTCCACCAACGAATTGATTTAATTTCAAATCATAACTTCTAATTCCGGTGAGTAGAACGCGATTACAGAGTTTGAGCGCATTTTCACGACCTTTGTTGATGTCGTCGCCCGAATGTCCGCCTGCTAAACCTTTTACGACGATTTCATAGCATTTGTAGGTATTCGGAAGTTCTTCGAGAGAATAGGGGAGAGTAATTGCAGTATCAATTCCACCGGCGCAACCCATGAAAAACTGTCCGTCGTCCTCCGAATCCAAATTGAGTAAGATTTCGGCTTTCATCCAATTTTGTTCTAATCCGGCAGCACCTGTCAAACCGGTTTCTTCCTCTACTGTGAACAAACAGTCGATGTTGACGTGTGAGAGAGCATTCAAAGTGAAAACTGCAAGCTGTGCGGCAACGCCAATTCCGTTGTCTGCGCCTAATGTCGTGCCTTTGCCTTTAATCCAACCGTCGACGATTTCGTATTGAATCGGGTCTTTGTCGAAATCGAAAACGACATCATTGTTTTTTTCACAAACCATGTCGATATGGCTTTGCAAAACTACAGTTTTTCGGTCTTCATAACCTTTTGTGGCGGGTTTGCAAATTAGTAAATTTCCGACTTTATCAACCGAATATTCCAAATTGTGTTGTTTGGCGATGTCGATTAGATAGTTTCGTAGTTTTTCTTCTTTTCCCGATGCATGCGGGATTTTGAGGATTTCGAGGAAATAATTCCAAAGAATTTTTGGTTCCATAGTATGTTTAGTATTTATATTGTTGTCTGTTGTCATCCCGAACGAAGTGAGGGATCTGTTTGCTATCGAGGGTTAAGGGTAAAAGGTTTTTTGTCTTTTCACCCTTTACCTTTGGCCATCTTCCTCCTCTATTTCAATGTCAATTACCTCGTCCAATAATGCCGTTGTTTGTTCGGAGGGTAGTTTCTGCACAGTTCGCAAACTACGCTCAATCGCACGCGAACGCACAGAAGCATCATCAATCACGTTTGTGGCTTCTTGCAATTTCTTTTTGGTTTTTTCTAATACATCGCCAAACTTTCCGAATTCATTTTTTACAGTGCCTAAGGTTTCCCACACTTTGCTCGTTTGTTTTTCAATAGCTAAGGTTCGAAATCCCATTTGCAAACTGCTCAAAAATGCGACTAAATTTGTTGGCCCAACAACCGTAATTTTGTAGTCTCTTTGTAGTGTTTCAAACAATCCGGTTCGTCGTAAAATCTCAGCATACAAACCTTCTGTAGGCACAAACATAATCGCGAAATCCGTTGTAATTGGCGGATTAATGTATTTATCGCGAATATCTTTGGCATTCTTTTTGACTGAGTTTTCGAATTGTTTGGATATAACATCCACATCTTTAGAATGTTCATAAGCCTCTAAAAGCCTTTGATAGTCTTCGGTTGGAAATTTTGAATCGATTGGTAAAAGCACCAATTGATCTTCTGTATTTTTATCCGGAAGTTTAACCACGTATTCCACGCGTTCCAAACTTCCTTTTTTCACGGCAGCGTTTTGTTCGTATTGTTCGGGCGAAAGAATTTGTTCTAGAATTGCGCCAAGTTGTATTTCTCCAAGATTTCCGCGAGTTTTTACATTGGTTAAAACTTTTTTCAAATCGCCTACACCCGAAGCCAGCGTTTGCATTTCACCGAGTCCTTTGTGTACTTGTTCCAAGCGTTCGCTGATGAGTTTGAATGATTCGTTGAAGCGTTTTTCAACCGTTTCTTGCAGTTTTTCATTAACGGTTTTGCGCATTTCCTCCAACCGTTTGTTGTTGTCCTCTTGAATGGATTTCAGTTTGATTTCAATGGTTTCGCGAATTTTTTCGATGGATTTGCTTTGCTCTTCGCGATTATCTTTTAAGGATTTATTCAGTTCTTCGCGATTGTTTTGCAGCTCTTTTCGGCTTCGATCAAATTCTTCGCGCATGAGCGGGTCTATACGCGAAAGGTTGGTATCGAACTTTATGAATGTGGTTTTGATGTCCTCCGTGTGGTCTTTGGGTTTTTGAGAGAGTGAAATCCAAATGTTAAGGATGGTTAAAACAAGCAGTGATATGAGTAGAATTGTTGTCAGCATATAGATAATGTTTTTGCAAAGATACAAAAAAATATACAAATTGCGCAACACTTTTAATCTTTTTTGGTTTGTGTATAAATTTTTTAAGAAAGTATTGCATAGTTTGAAAAAAAGTTGTATCTTTGCGTGTAGTTAAAATTGAAGGGAATGCAGGGCAGTGTGCGTTGATAAATTGCTGAAATTTTGAACATTAACTGCAGTTTTATTTAAAGGTTGCGCCTGGCGCGTATTAGGGATTAAAAAATGAGTACTTGGGATAGAATTTGGGCGAAGAAAGTGTAACAGAAAACTATTTTTTCTTTTTCGAGGAGGGTTATATTTTTAATATTTTTGCATTGACGTTTATTATCAGAATCTCCGACTATATGAAAGCCGCCGATATATCTAATAAAGCCATTGCACGTTTGTGTAATATTTTTGTAAGTAAGTTTTTTTTGTACGATACATATTCTACATTAACCATAAATTTCTCTTTTCTTCTATTTGTTCATTCATGCTTTTATACCGATATCTATTTGCCTATTTATAATGATATATGGTATTTAGGTAAAAATGACTTTGAGGCGTAAGCCTCTGCCATTGTGTGCGCCTGTTGGCAGAGGGCGATAACATAAAGGTGCGTTGCCGGGAAAGGTATTTATTGCCTTGAAACATAGTATTTACCCAACCCTGCTCTGCTGCACCTAGGCATATATCGTATGTTTGTAACGATAGCACAAAATTGGCGACAAAAATAACTTTTTTTCAATGTCATCACAAACCGTACACTTGTATAAAATGCTAAGTGGACGCTCTACGTTAAGAGACATAAAATTAACCTTTAAATCAATATGTTATGAAAAAATATATTTTATTAATGATAATAGTAATAGTTGCTGCTACGTTTATCTTCTCATCTTGTGAAGAGTATAAAGACAAAAACTTAAAAACGGACAATAGTGAAGTACTAGTTCTAGATATGAACAAACTCCCTGTTTATTATAATGGACTTGCAATGAATGTCCTACTGGAAGACTTTCAAAAGCCTGTACACAAAAACGTTGATATGGAAGATGTAACAATGCTTACTATAGATGCTGTACATATTTTTGATGTAGATGCTGCCTTTTATGAATTTTGTATTGAAGTACACTCACTTGAAATGTATCGCATCAGTAAACTTCTCGATTCAGTGTATGAAAAAGCTGTTGAGCTAGACTTACTAGAAAAGGAAATGGATGAGATACCTGTAGAAATGCTTAATTATTATGAGCAACTATTTAAAACTTCTTTTCCTGTAGCAAATAGAAATGTATTAGGCAGGTTGTATAAAACACAAAATTACAGTGTGGATTACTATGGCTTTTGGCCAGTATTCTGGCCGAGTTTTGGTAGTTATAATAACCAAGCTCGTTCTGTTCAGGTTACTGGTTTATTTTTAAGCGGATGGTTGTGTACTAAAAAATGGTTTGGGAAGCCTAGATTAGGATATGTTCGCGTACAAACTTTAAAGTTGCCTACTCTTCCCCCAGCTTTCGACAAAAACCTCTGCTCAGCCTTTGGTTTTTAGAATTTCAAAATTTGTTGGAACAATAAGTAAAAATATTAACTAAAAAATTAATTCACATGAAAAAAATTATTTTTGTTGCGGTAGTAGCCGCAATTGCTTTAGTCGCTTGCAAAAAAAGTAAAATGGATGATGAACAATACTCTATGCAAAAAGGATTAGCAGATGAGTTTATTAGGCAACCTTATACTTATTTGCAAAATAAGTATATTGATTTAGTACTTGCTTACGAGTTTAAAAAACAGGATCAAAAATATTATCCTGAAAAATTTTCGCTTGAAGAAAAATTAGAAATAATACTTCATCTTGATTCGCTAATGAGAGAAGGAATACTAAAAGAAACAGTAGGAGATTCCGATTTTCATGAAAATTTACAGAGAGGATTGATGGATGACATTAATAAGCATCCCTATATTCAAAAATTTGCTAGTCGTTTCGCTATAAAAGACAATTATGATGAAAATGATATGATGATTTATACAGGTTATTCCGATTGCGATGATGCAATTTCAAAATTTCAAATTTTGAAATACTACGAAGATGGAATTGACATTATTGCTCACTACTCAAAACGTAATAATCTAGCAGGGTATGAAGAATGGAGTTATTATCCAATTGAAATTATTGGATCTGATGAAAATCCCGCACCAAAAGGGGTAAGATATATGTTACATTTAAAATGGGGTAAAACTATTGAATATATGTGGAACACTTCTTCTTCGACGGTTAGAATAAATACTCTTTTGGCTATGGCGGATTGGAGAGCTGCGGCAAATAACAAAATTTCATTTTCCGAAATAACTAAAAATGTAGGTTGGAATAAAACCTGTTGGATTATGGGATGGAAGTATTTTTTACGAATAAGTTTGCTAAGTTCAAATAACTTTCCTGGGCGCGCCACGCTTGGCAGAGTTCCATGGGCTATTATGGATTTTACAAGCACTGCTAGCTATCCACGTACATATAGGCATGAATTGGGTCATGTGTTAGGTTTGTATCACGAACATCAAAGACGGGATAGGGATGATCACATAGTATACCATTCTAGTAATGTCGAGTCAGGAGCAGGAAGTAATTTTTCAAAAATGACAGCAGGGTCCTTTAATTATTATGGTTCAGCATTTGATTTTAATTCAATTATGATGTATAGTTCGTGGGCTTTTACTAAAAATGGGAATGCCACATTGACCAGAAAAGACGGCACTACATGGGAGCGCCCCTCAGCTATTTCTGTAACAGACCGAAATGTTATTAGACAAATTTATAATTAAATTTTGTTATTATGAAAAAATATTGCAATATGATTCTAGTCATTAAGTTATTGATTTCGTGCGAAGTATATAAATTTTTATAAAATATTATGAACCGTGCAGAATAACTGATATTTTGAATGATGAAGGTTTTGTTTTGGATAGTGGATGTTTTGCAAAAAATCGTTCTAAAAAGAATCCTCTGAGTTCATTGCGTATTGCAACAAATTCGGTTTACAATAATTGGGAATGTTTGTTATATGATAAATCAACGAATACATTTAAAAATATCTATGGACAAGCGTTTGCTGATTAATAAAAACGAAACTGCCTTTAACTTGCGGTTTGGCGCAATGGCGTTCGCCACTTCGCCAAGCCGCTGGTTAGCGATATAGGCAATGCGGTGACAGCGCAGCGAGAAAGAAAAACCGAAAAATGAATCCAAAAATGATTGATAAATTGCAGGAAATACGTAATGAATCGCGAAAGACGGTTGCGAATGTTGAATTGAAAGAAAAGAGTAAATTTGTACGAGAATTAGCAACAGAAATTGCAAATCCACTTGGTATTGAATTGAAAATGAATAGAAAAATGTTATAATTTTATACGAAAGACATGGTTTCGTTGAATTGCGTAGTGCAGAAAAAAAAATCCGGCAAATATTGAAACAATAATTATGATAAGAAAATAATGAGTTGAATTGTTATGATGAACGCGGGCGGCACGTTAGTACTAATGTTGTGAGGATAACATTCAAGTACTTTTTTTTTATTTCGTTTTAATGCCAATTTTTTGTATCTTTGCAAAATGAAACCACGCTTTTTGATTATGTTTTTATGTTTGGCTATCTCTGTTGTTGCCTATTCGCAATTGGATAAGCCCTTGCGAGCGGAAATCAACGTACCTCAAGGCTCTTATCCGTTTGCACTGATAAATCTCGAAAATAAAGGTGTTTTGGTTCATACGGCAACGACTGATGTCAATAGAAGTTCGCAAAATAGCAGCATTCAGGATTTTTTTTTCTATGACGTTTTTCTTAGGCAAACATGGCAAATAAAAACACGATTTTCTGTTGAATACGCTGTGGTAGGCCATACTCTTGAAGGTGAGCAATTACGCATAATTCTACGTAATCAAGTTTATCGAAACACACATACGCCTACCTTCCTGATGAATGTGAATTTGCTCGACGGTGAAGTTACGATAGATACCTTATTTTCGTTAGCAAAAACTCCCACATTTGCAGGATTTGTACATAATTCGCGAGTTTGGTTAGTTCAAATCGACCGTTCGGATTGCTCTGTAAATACAGCTAAAATAGGGGATAGCATCATTTTTAAATACGATTTTCCGAAATTTTCAAGTCAGGAGCTTATAGACGCAGCATTAGACACGATTTCGCAAAAATTGTACGTTCTTTATGGCGACGATTCTCGTAGAGATAATTCTTTCACGCTTACTGTTTTTGATACATCTGCCAATCTGCTACTGTCAAAAGAAGTTCGACTGAATGATGAAAATCGTCCCATTCATGCCAAATTACACCTCGACACAAACGGGAAACTCTTTATTTACGGCACCTACAACCTAATGTCTGAGCGCCAAAGAACCGAAACTATGGATCGCCTCACAGCATCCGCAGGTTTTTTTAGTATGGGTTTTGATGGTTCATCTATGCGACTCTTGTCCATGCAGAACTATGCCGATTTTGATAGTGTTGATGTGCGTATCAGCCCTGACCAATCTCAAATTCTTCGTCAAAAACGACACAGGCGGCAACACCCTTTTTCATTGGAAGCTTTGATGCCGTTTCAACTCAAAACGATTGGCGAAAACTTGCTAATGGTCGGCGAAAGCGTTACGCGAGAATATAGAACAACCACTCGAACATACTATGATTACTATGGTCGTGTGATACCTTATACCACAACTACTTTCGATGGTTATCGGTTTAACGATGCTTTCATTTGGCATTTGGATGCGAATGGAGAAGTCCGCCAAAACTACGTTTCAGACATTTCAATGACACTCAACAGCAAAACATTATTTAACAAAGTGGCGCTTTCCATCAACAAAAACGAAACAGTCATTTTGTTTGCAAACGCCACCAACGTGTTTTACAAATCACTCCGACCTCACGAAGATTCCCATCATACCTTAAGACTTCAGCCGCTTCACAGAGGTGACAGAATTGTGGAAGACTACGATTCGCGAATTTTAAACTGGTACGATTCACATTTTTTGGTTTGCGGTTATCAAACCGTTCAAAACAACACACTGAAAGGCGCAAATAGACGAGTGGTGTTTTATTTGTCGAAAGTATCGTTAGATTAGTAACGTTTATCCTCGCTTTCGTTTGTTTTGAGGCGTGGTCAACTTGAAGCCAACGCCATGAATGTTTTGAAGTTCAACTTCGGGATCATCGCGCAAAACCTTTCGAAGTTTGGTCATATAAACGTCCATACTACGGGCCGTGTAAACGTTGTCATCACCCCAAATCTTTGTCAATGCAATGTTTCGATACACAATTTCGTTTTGATATTGGCACAACAATCGAAGCAAATCGTTCTCTTTCGGTGTCAGTCTGATTTCTTGAACCGGCGTAATGACTAATTGTTGATCATAATCAAATTTTAGTCGACCAATTGGAAATACCGGCCGTTCCTGCTGTTTCGCGGCTTCGGTACGACGAATGATGGCTTGAATTCGAAACGTGAGTTCGTCCATGCTGAACGGCTTGGTAATGTAGTCATCACCACCAACCTGAAAGCCTTGCAAACGGTCTTCTTCCAAATTTTTTGCCGTAATAAACAAAATCGGCACGGTTGCGTTACGTTTGCGAATTTCTTTGACTAACGAAAAGCCGTCTTTGGCGGGCATCATCACATCGGTAATGCAAAAATTGAATTGCCCCGTTAAAAAAGCATCCAACGCCTCGTTTCCGTTTTTGGCTAAAAAGCACGAATAGCCTTTGGCAACCAAATACGTTTGGAGGAATGGACCGAAGTTTGGATCGTCTTCGGCGAGTAAAATTTTAATGTCTTTTGCTGTTTTCATAATGGTGTTATTTAGGATTTACACCCTATATAACGCTCGACTTTCGATTTTCGTATAAAAATGTTAATAAATTATGCGTTTTGTTGATAACTTATGGTAAATATAGTGCCTTTTTTGGGTTGACTTTCCACGCGAATTAGCCCTTGATGCATGGTTATGACTTGTTTAGCATAACTTAACCCCAAGCCGAAGCCTTTTACGTCGTGAACATTACCAGTTGGAATCCGGTACAAGGTTTCGAAAATTTTCTTCAAATGGGTTTTCGAAATACCCATACCGTTATCTTTAAACTGAATTTCAATGCCTTTTGGCGTATTTTTAGTTGAAATTTCAATAATCGGAATTGTGTTGCTATATTTGTTAGCGTTGTCGATTAAATTGGTAAACACATTCACAATATGCACAAAATCGCCGTTAATCACGTCGTTTGTGGCATTTAACGATTTTATAATTTTGCCGTTGTTGTGTTTCACTTGGTAATCCATATTTTGAATAGCTGTTTCAATCGCTTCATGAATGTGCATAGGTGCTTTGTTCATAAGGAGTTGTCCGCGTTCCAATTTTGAAATTTCGATAATATGTTTACTTAAGGTCTTTAATCGTTCGTTTTCTTGTTTGATTAAACTTGTAAAATGTTTTAAGTTTTCTTCGTTTTTTTCTACATCGAAATCTTCTAAAGCTTCGCAAACTAAAGCGATTGTGGAAATTGGCGTTTTGATTTCGTGCGTGATATTGTTGATAAAATCCGTCTTAATTTCAGACAATCTTCGATTTTGAAACATCTTATACAACGCGTAAGCGTATACTGAAACAATGCTCGCAATCAAAATCAGCGAAAGCACTAACAGTGCGGAAACTCTCGAAAAAATGGCTTGTTTGAAATCAGGAAAATACAAAATCAAAAAGTGGGCATTTTGCTCTCTGTCCGAAGGAAATAGTTTATAAATGAATTTACTTTTCAATAATTCCTCCCGATAACGCCCTGTTTTTTGAACAATCAATCTATTTTGAGAAGCGCTGAAAACGCCCCATTCGCAGCGTGTATTGATGTTTTGTCGAATCAACTGCTTTTGTAATAAGGAATCAATCGAGTACGGATTCACACGACTGACAAACGGTCGTGTATCTTGATAACCCACTACTTCCTGCAACAATTCATCCACCAATCGAGACTTATGCAAAAGATTGTCGCGTTCGGTGCTCAATTGTCTGTAAATTCGGCGAATATTTCGAACGGATTGCTCTTGTGTCTTAGATGTTGGAATACTTGTCTCCGTAGCCTCTTCGCGATGTTCGGAAGTCGAGGTATCTTGTTGTATAATCAGTCCGGTTTCATTGTTAATTGCAGACAAAATGCCTTGCACACTTTCTTCAAAACGCACGTCCGGATTTTGAATTTTGAGATTATCAATAGACTGATTGAGCGAATCAAGCATATTCAAAATGGCTGTTCGGCGATTTTGTGCCTTGAATTGAGCGCTAATTTCGTTTTTTTCGAGTTGTAAAATAAACGCGTTTGCTGCTTCCGAAACCTCCGATTTGAAATTCGCCTCACTTAATTTAAATGCATTACGAATCCACACACCCTGAATAAACAGAAGCGTAACCAGCGAAATCGACATCGCCACCGCAATCGAATATAAAATGTGTTTGGACATTGGTTTTGCAAAGATACGAAAAAGTTATGAATTATGAGTTATGGGTTATGAGTTGCGAATAAGGTCGTCATGTCGAGCATAGTCGAGACATTTCCTTTTACGGTTAATTAATTTCTAATTCCATCGAATTCGATGGAATTAAATTTTCCTTTCATCTATAATAACGCTCAAATTTCAATTTTCGTATATTTTTTTCTTAAAAAAGCGCAAAAAAGCGCCAAAATGTTGAAAATTTTCTGAAAAATGTTAATAACCCATAAATCCCTTCTAAAAAATTCGTAATTCGTAATTGATAATTCGCAACTTTTTCGTATCTTTGCATCTTATTAGCAAATGAACTTCATGATTCAAGAAAAACAACGTACATTAAAAAATCCTGTAACCATCACAGGCGTGGGCTTACATTCGGGACAAAAGGTAACGATGAACATCTTACCTGCGTCCACCAACCATTGGTATAAATTCAAACGCGTGGATTTGGAAGGCTCCAAACCCATTGCTGCTGTCGCTGAAAATGTGACGGATACTTCACGAGGAACAACGTTGCAAGTTGGTGAAGCCGCCGTTTGTACGGTTGAACACGTTTTGGCATCTTTGTTTGCAATGGGCATCGATAATGCTTTGATTGAGGTTGACAACATAGAAATGCCGATATCAGATGGAAGCGCTCTGGAATTTGTTAAAGCGATTGCTGCAGTAGGCACGGTAGAACAAGAAGAAGACCGCGTATATTACGAAGTTCCAAAACATTTGGCGTACGTGGATAAACCGACAAAAGTAGAGGAAATGGTCGTGAGCAGCAGCGGTACAAAATATACCGTTTTGATTGATTACAACATGGATGTTTTACCGTTGCAATTGGCATCGTTGCACGATTTAGCGAATTTCGAAGCGGAAGTGGCACCATGCAGAACCTTTGTATTTTTGCACGAATTAGAACAGTTGGTGAAACATAATTTGGTGAAAGGTGGAGACTTGAACAACGCGATTGTGTTTGTCGAGAAAACCATTTCACCCGAAGAAAATGAACGCTTGGCAAAATTTTTCAATAAGCCGAACCTTAAGGTTATTGAGGATTTGGGCATCTTGAATAATGTTGAATTGCGTTTCAAAAACGAACCCGCTCGTCATAAATTGTTAGATTTGATTGGCGACATGACTTTAGTCGGTGCACGAATGAAAGGACATGTGATTGCTCATCGTCCCGGGCATCGTGCCAATGTGGAGTTTGCGAAAGTTATACGTCAAAGAATGTTGGAAGAAATTGCCAATAAAAATGTACCGAAAATTGATTTGAATGCAGCACCATTATTCGATATTGAGCAAATCAAACAAAAACTCCCACATCGTCCGCCATTCCTTTTGGTTGATAAAGTTATGGAGATGAGCGAATCCCATGTTATCGGTGTGAAAAATGTAACAATGAATGAGGAATTTTTCCGCGGACATTTTCCTGAAGAGCCTGTTATGCCTGGCGTTTTACAAATCGAAGCGATGGCACAATGCGGTGGAATTTTAGCGTTGAGCAGTGTGCCCGATCCGGAGAATTATTTGACGTTTTTTATGAAAATCGACAATGTAAAATTTCGTCAAAAAGTTGTTCCAGGAGATACGTTGGTGTTCAAATTAGAACTGCTTTCGCCGATTCGTCGAGGATTGGTGAATATGAAAGGAACAGCATTTGTAGGAAACAACATCACTTGCGAAGCCGAAATGTTAGCCCAATTAGCAAAAAAATCTTAAAATCAAACTGTAATGTACCACCCATTAACTAATGTAAATCCGGAAGCAAAAATTGCAGAAGGCGTGATTATCGAACCGTTTGCAACGATTCAAAAAAATGTAGAAATCGGCGAAGGCACATGGATTGGACCGAATGCTGTTATTATGGAAGGCGCTCGTATCGGAAAAAATTGTAAAATCTTTCCGGGTGCTGTGATTTCAGCCGTTCCGCAAGATTTGAAATTTGTTGGAGAGGAAACCACAACTGTTATCGGCGACAATACTATCATTCGCGAATGTGTAACCATCAATCGCGGAACGCAAGCCAATTGGGAAACTCGTGTCGGAAATAATTGTTTGATTATGTCTTACGTTCATCTCGGACATGATTGTGTTATAGGGAACAATTGTGTTATTGCCGGTTATTCAGGACTTTCCGGGCATGTTATCGTTGATGACTGGGCAATTTTGGGCGGATTTTGTGCCGTTCAACAATTCATGCATATAGGTTCGCACACTTATATTGCAGGTGGAGCACTCGTTCGCAAAGATATTCCGCCATTTACTAAAGCGGCTCGCGAACCAATTTCCTACGTTGGAATAAATTCTGTAGGCTTACAAAGACGCGGTTTTACAAACGAACAAATTTCAAAAATCCAAGAAATTTATCGCTACATTTATTTGAAAGATTTAAGTGTGAGTAATGCGCTTGAATTGATCGAAAAAGAACTTCCGCAAACTCCCGAACGCGACGAAATTCTGTCGTTTATCAGAAATTCGAAAACCGGTATTATGAAGGGGATCGGTAGGGAAGAGGATTAAAACAGGTTACAATGTAGGGGCGGGTTTCAAACCCGCCCTTATAAATTATACCCAAACGATTGGCGTCACACCGTTCTCCTGTAAATACATATTACATTTCGAAAAATGCTTGCTCCCGAAAAATCCGCGATGTGCGGAAAGCGGGGAGGGGTGGACCGTCTTTAAAATCAAGTGTTTCGACGTATCAATCAAACGTTCTTTCGATTGCGCATGACTGCCCCAAAGCATGAACACCAAATGCTCGCGCTCGTCGGAAAGTTTTCGAATAACAACGTCTGTAAACTGCTCCCATCCTTGATTTTGATGGGATAGGGGACTATGTGCCCGAACGGTCAATGTGGTATTTAACAAAAATACGCCTTGCTTTGCCCAGTGCTCCAGATTTCCTGAAGTTGGCACTGAAACGCCCAAATCGCTTGAAATTTCTTGAAAAATATTCCGCAATGACGGTGGAAAAAACACACCGTCCGGTACAGAAAAGCATAATCCGTGCGCTTGTCCGACGCCATGGTATGGGTCTTGTCCCAAAATCACTACTTTTACATCGTGAAAAGGAGTGAGATTAAATGCATTAAAAATCAATTTGTTTGGTGGGTAAGTAATAAATTGACGTTGTTCGGTTTGCAAGAAATTTCGCAACGAAGACATGTAGTTTTGCTCAAATTCGGGAGCCAAAACGGAGAGCCAAGCAGGTTCAATATTAACAGCCATAAGAAAAATTTTTTGTAAAGTTACGAAATTTTTTGTATCTTTGTCCAAATATTTTTTAACAAATATGAAAAAAATACTTAAAATAGCTGTATTGATGCTGATAGTCTGCGCATTAGTATTTTCTTGTGCATCAAAGAAAAGAACAACTTGTCCCGCTTACGGCAACAAATCCAACAAATACGAGCGTTTGCCCTATTAACCTGAGATGTGTAGGCCATTTCGATATGTTTTTGTAGCTTTGCTTTTTCCTGCTTTATCCGCATTTTCACAGGTTGAAGTAATAGAAGATTTAACTCCGGACACGGAATTAAAACTCTATAACCAACATTCGTTTTTCGGACAAATTCATAGCAATGGTTTCGGTTTTGGTTATCGCTACGGAAAAATACGTTCTATTTACAAGTACAATTTTCAAGAGTTTGAATTTCTTCAACTCAGACATCCGAAGGCTATAAGGAGTTCCGGGTTAAATTGGGTTGGCTCGCCTCGAAGATATATTAATGGTGGCCTAAATCAACTGTATGCTTTTCGGTACGGCCTTGGCACACAACGCACACTCAATGAAAAACCCTATTGGGGTGGTATTCAAGTGGATTATATTGTTTCCGTTGGTGCCGTTTTAGGTTTAGCGATTCCACAGTATTTGAGTATCATAGATACGAATAACTGGTTTTCTGGCCAACCTTTGGAAGTTCGAGTGGAAAGATACGACCCTATTAAACATCCCGACAATCAATTTATTAATGGCATGGGCCCCATGTTTAAAGGATTGTTTAACCTTCGTCCATACCCTGGAATTTACGGTAGATTCGGCTTTAACTTCGATTTTGGAAACTATCAGGAGCGGGTGAGTGCTCTTGAAGTGGGGGCAATGATTGATCTATTTCCCGTTCCTATTCCGATGATGGCACATAACAATAAAAATTTCTTTTTTGCCAATTTTTATATTGCTTATCATTTTGGGAGAAGGAGATAATCAAAATGAAAGGTGTCATTCCGAACGAAGTTAGAAATCTACTTGCTAACAGATTCCTCACTTCGTTCGGAATGGCAAACGCAAAATCAGCCCTCTAACCAACGATTTTTTTTCCATTGAACTCGTTGTTATTTTTCCAAAGAAAAGCCGGTCAAATCTCAAATTTATCTGATTCTATTTTTCGTAAATTCATATTATTTTTGTAACTACGTAAATGAAGTTACAAAAATAACGCGATTAAATTAGTGTAAAATTGTAAAAATAACATCAATTTACAATGTTAAATTTGTAAACAATCAATTATTTATAAATGCATCCAATTTTATAATTTTTTATCTTGAAAACCAGCGTTTAAAAAATATTATTTGAAGTAATACACCAGTACTAAACGCTTTTAAATTAACAAATTTTACAAATAAAATATTAAACATTAAAACAATTGATAATTACATAATTACATCGTTTTATTGAAATAATTGTTGATAAGTTTCCACATAACGACTTGTTTATATTTGTAATTTTATATAATTTTACAAAATTAAATAGACGATTTTTGTCGAATGTAAATCGAATTCACTTTTGTAAACAATGATCAACCGAATCGAGTTAATTTTAAAAACTCAAAATTTAACCCCAACCCAGTTCGCAGATGCGATCGGAATTCAACGCTCAAGTATGTCTCATATATTGGCTCGCCGAAACAATCCAAGTTTGGATTTTGTGATGAAAACCCTCAATCGTTTCCCCGAAATCAATGCCGAATGGCTGCTTACAGGCAAAAACCAGATGTTTAGCCTTGAAAAATCCGCCCCCACCCTATCGGTACAACAAGAGCCTAAATTAGACTTTAAAACGCCTGAATTTGAATGGAATAGTGAAACTGTTGATACAGACTTACCAGTGGTGCGGACGCTCGTTTCGGCTCCGATCAACGACCGATCCCTGAGCGGAGTCGAAGGGAACGGCACAGACTACAAGTCCGCGCCACCATCTACTTCAATTGAGCAGCACGAAAAAGCCCCGCCTGCAAGCAAACGGGAATCTAATCAAAATTCTGATATCGAAAGAATTATCGTGTTTTTTATGGATGGAACATTTAAAAGCTACACCTAAATTTTATCACGGATATACGGATATAACGTGCCGTTCCGGCAGCTTTGCTAGACCTAGACTAACGCAAAACTGCACGTTAGACGTTGTGTTTCAACATCTTTACAGTTTTATCAAACCTATTATCCATACAAGAGCTAATGTCTGTCGTAACAAATTTTCCGTCATAGAACAAACTGAATATTGTGGCTGGAGTCGGCGCAGATTGTGCCTGCTCCATTGTTTCAAGTTTTATCAATTTCAGCGGAAGTTTTCTGTTTTGGGCTGTTTTTGGCAATTCCGTATTTACGTAGTATTCAGTAAACGGACAACGGTTAGTGTAATATGCTACCAAACCGTTCTTTTCTGCACATTCACCACTCTGTACAGATTGGCCGAATAACGGTTTTTTCGCATTAGGATTTATTTTTCTAACCAACAAACTAAATCCATAGGGCAACTTTTCAACTGCTTCAAAACCTTGTTTCAAAAACCATTTAGGGTCACTCATGAAATGAAATTTACTTGTTCCGACAACGGTTACAAGCCCGTCTTTACCTTGTGATATTGCATCATCAATCGCCGTTTGGAGCAACGCTTTTGCATAACCTTTTCCTTTGTACTGCCCCGAAACCCAAAAACAGTTTATCATTAAATAATTCGGGGCTTCAACAGGTAACCACGCTTTTTCAGCGGGAACATATTCGATAAAAACTTTTACTCGCTCATCAAGTCTTCGAAAAACGTATCCGTTGTCAAATTCCCGCTTTAACCATGTTTTTTTCGCTTCGTAACTTTCTGCACATTTCTTGTCGGAAATGGCACAACAGACATGTTCTCTGTCGATATTTTCTTTTGTCAGTGTGATAAATTTTGTAACCATAATGTTCTTATATTTTCAACGGTATAACCTTTTTCAAATCCCATAAAGTCTTTTTCATTTTTTCTGTTTTTTTATTTTCTATCTAAAACTACAAAATTATTCCAAAGATATTTATTCACACTTAGTTTTCAATTGCACGAACACTCCGAATTTCCCCTGTTTGCGGTGAAAAATCAATCTGCAACAAACCCGGTGCAAGCGATTGTGTAATTCCAAATTGGCTAAAAGGCATTTGATTGGAGTAAATTACCTGGTCGTCAAGCATTACTTTTACTAAAGCCGGACTTGGAATGCTATAAAAAAAACCATTTTTCGGTAATTTAATGTTTTCGGAAAACTGTTCTATGGAGGCTAAAATATCATCATCCAATATAATGTTCAATGTAATTTTTTTGCCGTCCGATCCCCATTCCGTATCTAAATTTAATAAGCCTAAACTTACTGAAAACCAAGCTAATTCGGTAGTCAGACGATCTTTATCTTCCGGCAAAAAATCAAAATGCGCCGTTTCATAAGATACTTTCGTTGTGCCAATAAACAACCGAATGTATTCGTCTTCCATACGATTAAACTCTTCATTCATATATTTGATTGCAGCGGCTTCATAGTTAACTTCTTGAAAACCTGTCAAAAGTCTATTTCTGTCTTCACGAATTTTGGCGATTTGTTCTACAATTTCCTCCGCTTTTTGCAGAGGTGTTTTTTCGGCTTTTACTGTACGAATATTGTAATGCTGAACGAGTTGCGTGTCGACCATTTGATTGAAAAATACCGTATCGGTTCGTTCAACTAAATTAAATGTTGGAATTAACGGGCGACTTGTTGCTCTTGCTGTTTGAACGACTTGTGGTGGATGAGTCCTCTTGCTTTGTTCGGAAGATTCACGGTTTGAGATATTTACACTACTGATAATTAGGCTATTGTCATACGTCAAAGCCAATTCTGAATCGTTAAATTGAACGAAATAGATGTTGTTAGGATCAACCTCCGATCTTTGTGAAACAGATACATTTTCAATATTATAAACACTGTAGTTTTCTTTAATAACATTTTTTATACCCAAAAGTCGCTCTGCAAATTCAGCGTATGGTCCTTTGATGAAATCTTGTTTACGAACCAAAATATCTACCTCCACACTTTGACGGGGTAAGGCGTAAAAAACTCCTGTTGAGTTGATGGTACCCGATTTTCCCGTAATCGGCGTCACTTCGTATGGAGTTACTACAAGTTGAGGCGTTTTGCATGAAATCAAAACACCTACCAAGATAACAATAATAGATAAACGTTTCATAATTAAAGGCTTTTTCGTATTCTAATCAATTTTTCCAAAAGGTCTTCCAACAAATCCAATTCGAGCATATTTGCACCGTCCGAAAGGGCTTGTTTGGGGTTGGGATGGGTTTCGATAAATAATCCATCAACTCCCACGGCAACGGCCGCTTTTGCAATGGTTTCAATCATTTCGGGCTGCCCGCCGGTAACGCCGCTGACTTGATTGGGTTGTTGTAGAGAGTGTGTAATATCTACAATTACGGGAACCTCGTTTTTTTGCATCATCGGAATGCTTCGAAAATCAACTACCAAATCTTGATAGCCAAATGTTGTACCGCGTTCGGTGAGCATCACATCATAATTTCCTGCCTGTTTGATTTTTTCCACAGCAAATCTCATCGCATCGGGCGAAAGGAATTGCCCTTTTTTGACATTCACACAACGTCCGGTTTTCGCTGCAGCAACCAACAATTCCGTTTGACGACACAAAAACGCCGGAATCTGCAATATATCTACATATTCAGCAGCAGTTTGGGCTTCCTCGGCAGAATGAATATCGGTAACAACCGGAATTTCGAACTGTTTACGAATGTCGCGCAAAATTTTCAAACCTTCCAAATCGCCAATACCAGTAAATGAACTCAGTTTCGAGCGATTAGCCTTGCGATACGAGGCTTTGAAAACAAACGGAATCTCTAATTTTTTGCAAATTTTTGAGATCCGTTCGGCAATTTCGAATGGCATAGTCTCATTTTCAATCACACAAGGTCCTGCTAGAAGGAAAAAATTTGTGTCGGAATGGTTATGCAATAATTTGGGGAGCATTTTGTTTTTCGATTTTTAGACTACAAAGATACGAAAAAATTGAGAATTGAGAATTGAAAATTGAAAATTATTTTTCATTCTCCATTTTCCATTTTCAATTCTCAATTTATTTTTGTACCTTTGCAGAAAAATACCACTGGAAAAATAATGAAGTTAACCGCAAAAACAATGAAAGGACTAGAGCCCATTTTGGCTAAGGAATTAGCTGATTTGGGTGCTACCAATATCGAAATAGGAAACCGTGCCGTGATGTTCGAGGGCGATCAAAAAGTGATGTATCGAGCTAATTACGAGTGTCGTACAGCATTGGCGATTTTGAAACCTTTAGTGGATTTTCAAATCAAAACGCAAGACGATTTGTACGACAAAGTCGTGAGTATGGCGTGGGAAAAACTATTCTGCGTAGATAGTAAAATGATGGTAGAATCCTTTTGTATGGATTCCGTTTTCACACACACTAAATTTGTTTCGCAACGCACGAAAGACGCTATTTGCGACCATTTCAGAAGATTGTTTCACAAGCGTCCGTATGTGGATTTAGAAAATGCGGATGTGAAAATTGATGTGTATTTATATCGAAATCGTTGTGTGATCTCGCTAAACAGTTCGGGAGATTCTTTGCATCGCCGCAATTACCGAATTCAAGCGAATCAAGCGCCGATAAACGAAGTGCTGGCAGCTGGTTTGATTGTGTTGAGCGAGTGGGATATGAAAACAGATTTTTACGATCCGATGTGTGGTTCGGGTACGCTGCTGATAGAGGCAGCAATGAAAGCCTGTAATATGCCGGCGCAATTTTATCGAAAAAAATTCGCTTTTCAATATTGGAACGATTTTGATACAATGCTCTGGAAACAAGTGCAGACAATGGCTGTAGAGAATATCAGTGATCCTGAATGCGAAATCTTCGGGTCGGATATTTCCGAAGAGAGTTTGTATATCGCAGAGCAAAATATCAAGCAAGCGCGCTTGCACAAAGACATTAGCTTGCGTTTGGGCGATTTTATGAAATTGGATAAGCCTTGTGAAAAAGGAATGATCGTTAGCAATCCACCGTATGGCGTGCGTTTGGAAGTTGAAGACTTGATAGAAATGTATCAAAATATCGGTGATAAACTCAAGAAAGATTATCAAGATTGGATAGCATGGTTTATCAGTTCGGACGTAGACGCGATGAAACGTTTCGGCTTACATCCATCGAAAAAAATTGAACTTTATAACGGTTCTTTGCTCTGTAAATTTCAAAAGTTTGAACTTTATGAAGGGTCTCGGAAAAAGTCTAAAAATGCGGAGTAAATTTTGTTATTTCAAAAAAAAATTGTAATTTTGCAGTCTACAATCGGGATGTGGCGCAGTTGGTAGCGCGCGTCGTTCGGGACGACGAGGTCGCAAGTTCGAGTCTTGTTATCCCGACAAAAACCTCTGAAGCCTGCGTCAATTTTTGGCGTAGGCTTAATTCATACCTGCCTGTTGATAACTTCTCTTTCAAAACTCAAAATTACGTACTTTTTTTGACTACTTTTGCAGTATGATAAATTCGCAAAATACTGCGCCAATTGCAAAGAAAGATCCGAAAGTGTTGACTATGCACGATGTTGTTCGTCAAGACGATTATTTTTGGCTGAATCAGCGTGATACGCCGGATGTTTTGGGGTATTTGAATGCCGAAAATGCTTATGGCGATGCGATAATGAAAGATACGGAAGGCTTACAAAAACAACTGTTTGATGAAATCAAATCGCGTATCAAAGAGGACGACCAAAGCGTTCCGTTTTTTCGCAAAGCATATTGGTATTACACACGTTACGAAACAGGCAAAGAATACCCGATTTATTGCCGAAAATTCCAAACATTGGAAAATTTAGAGGAAATAATTTTGGATGTGAATAAACTTGCCGAAGGTCACGCGTTCTGTGCTGTGAGCGAATTAGCGATTAGCGACGATAATAAAATGTTGGCGTTTGCAGTGGATTTTGTAAGTCGTCGGATTTATGATATTTGGTTTAAAAATTTAGAAACCGGTGAAATCTTGAACGAAAAAATTGAAAAAACTTCAGGAAATTTTACTTGGACTGCAGATAACAAAACCTTGTTTTATGTTAAGCAAAACCGCCAATTGCGTGATTGCCGAGTGATAAGATATACGCTTGGAAATCCGAAAAACGAACAAGAAATCTTTTTTGAGAAAGATGCAAAATTTAATGTTGGCGTGGGACGAACGAAATCGGAAAGCTACGTTTTTTTGTTTTCAGGGAGTTCTACATCGTCTGAATATCGTATTATTCCTGCTAATCAGCCCGAAGCAGAATTTCAAATATTTCATCGCAGAGAAAAAGATTTGGAATATTCTATCGAGCACTTTGAAGATCATTTTTTTGTGATGACGAATTGGCAAGCCACCAATTTCAAATTGATGAAAACGCCAGAACGTTTGACAAACAAAGAGAATTGGAAAGACATCATTCCGCATCGTGATGATGTGAAATTGGAGGATTTTGAAGTTTTTTCCGATTATTTGGTTTTAGAGGAGCGAAAAAATGCGCTCAATCATATTCGAATTATCAGTTTGAAAAACGGCGAGGATTACTATCTTGAATTTCCCGAAGAAGTCTATAATACAGGTATTGGCTACAATCCGGATTTTTATGCCACGACGTTGAGATACGGTTATACATCTATGACAACGCCACGCACTTCGTACGAATACAATCTGAAAACTCGCGAAATCGTGATGCTGAAACAGCAGGTGGTTTTAGATAAAAATTTCAAACCTGAAAATTACGAAAGCAAACGTTTGTGGGCAATTTCTCACGATGGTGAACGCGTACCTATTTCGATTGTTTACAGAAAGGGTGTGGAAAAAAACGGACAAAATCCAACCTTGCTTTATGGTTATGGTTCGTATGGAATTTCAATTGACCCGAATTTCAGTTCGGCACGATTGAGCCTCTTAGATAGAGGTTTCGTGTATGCGATTGCGCACATTCGAGGTGGCGAGGAAATGGGCAGAAAATGGTATGAAAATGCAAAACTCTTAAAGAAAAAAAACACGTTTTTAGACTTTATCGCTTGTGCAGAAATGTTGATACAAGAGAATTTTACATCACCTCAAAAACTTGCAGCAATGGGTGGGAGCGCAGGCGGATTGCTGATTGGTGTAGTAGCAAACATGCGACCTGATTTGTTTCACACACTCATCGCGCAAGTGCCTTTTGTAGACGTGGTTACAACGATGCTCGACGAAGATATTCCGCTAACAACAGGTGAATATGAAGAATGGGGAAATCCCAACGAAAAAGAATTTTTCGATTATATGTTGTCTTATTCGCCTTACGATAATGTAAAACCGCAAAACTATCCGAATATGTTGATAACAACGGGTTATCATGATTCGCAAGTGCAATATTGGGAGCCTGCAAAATGGGTTGCCAAACTGCGAGCAACGAAAACGGACAACAATCTATTACTATTCAAGACAGAGATGAACTTCGGGCATGGTGGTGCTTCCGGACGATTTGAAGCATTGAAAGAAACTGCACTTGAATACACTTTTCTATTAAAAACATTGAATAATCACGTCATGTCAAGCGCAGTCGAAACATCCCATAGCGAAGGGATCGGCTTCGCCGAACTCGCACTTCGTGCTTCGGTTCCTCGACTGCGCTCGGAGTGACGACTTAATAAAAACAATCATGATACAAGCATCAGAATTTCCACAAAACGCCGATGGCAGTGTATATCACCTTCATTTACTGCCCGAACAACTTGCAAAAACCGTTGTATTGGTTGGCGATCCCGGACGTGTAGCCACGTTCTCGAAACATTTCGAACGTATTGAACACAAACAAATGAATCGCGAAATATGCACGCATACTGGTATTTACAAGGGAAAGCCTTGTTCCATTTTGTCAACAGGAATGGGTACAGACAATTTAGATATCGTTGTGAATGAGTTGGACGCTTTGGTCAATATCGACTTGAAAACACGAGAAATCAAACCCGATAAAACGTCGCTAACCCTTGTTAGAATAGGTACTTGCGGATCATTGCAAGAAGAAATAGACATCAATAAGTTCATTGCTTCGGCGTATGGATTTGGAATTGACGGCTTGATGAATTTCTACAAACCCGAACACGATGTGTGCGATCGCGCTATGGAAACGGCATTTTTAAATCATGCGAAATGGTTGGAAACACTGCCGAGACCGTATTTTGTAAAAGCATCGGACGAGTTGATGGAACGTATTGCCAAAGACGATATGTACCGAGGAATTACAGCAACGGCGCAAGGATTTTATGGTCCGCAAGGCCGTGTGTTGCGTTTGCCGTTGGCGTTTCCGCAGATGCACGATGTAATGAAATCGTTTGAATACAATGGTTTGAAAATTACTAATCTCGAAATGGAAACCTCAGCGCTTTACGGACTTGGACAATCGCTTGGACATAAAACGCTTACAGCCTGCTTGGTTGTGGCAAACCGAGTAACCAAAAAATTCTCGGAAAACTACAAACAAACGATGGAAGACAGCATCGAAAATTTATTAGACCGAATTTTGGAAATATAATAATGAGCAAAATATCCGCATTAATTAAGCTCATCGAAGATCCCGACGAACAAATTTTTTTGCAAGTGCGAAACGAAATTTTATCTATGGGGCCGATGATTATTCCAAACTTGGAAAGTGCTTTGGTTACTGCTCCAAACGCGGATTCTGTTGAACGAATTTCTGAAATTCTGAACGAAATTCAAATTGAAAATCTGTATCAAAATTTTGAAGATTGGAAACACAGCAAAGAGCAGGACTTATTGGAATTGATGATTTTGGTAGAACAAATTCGTGATTTTAATTTTTCTAAACAAAACATTATCGAAATCATTGCTCAAATCAAAATGGATATTTGGCTTGAATTGAATGAGAATCAAACTATTTTGGAGCAAATTAACATCATTGATCGAATTTTTTATACCAAACATGAATTTACGGCAGATGAAAAAGAGCCTTATGCGCTGTCAAATTACTTTATTTATAGTCTCTTGAAAAGTAAAAGAGGAAATGACACCACATTGGGATTGTTGTATCTATATCTGGCTCAATCTCAAAAAATCTCGTTTTGGGGTGTGAAATTGCTTTCAAATTTTATATTGGCGTATACGGACTCTTTGGAAAATAAAGAGATTGATGATGTTTTGTTCTACTTAAATCCATACAAAATTCTACCAAATAAGCGTGATAAAAACGCAGCAAAATTTTCTTTGCCCAATCTGCTTGAATTTTTCGCAAACGCAGGCGTGGAACTGAATGTAGCCGACATCACACCTTGTTCCAATACAGATATTGCACGCCGATGGTTATGGTTTATTCATCAAGCCTATATTCGCAAAGGCGATGAAGGAAAGATGGCTTTGTTGAATAAATTATTAAAATTATTTGTTCATATCTGATTTTTTCCGTACCTTTGTCGAATATTTTTTTGCATGGATATTTTTCAGCACATACCTAAACTTAAAAGCCTGATTGAACAATCGGAACGTATTGTGATTTTGACACATTACAACCCCGATGGGGATGCGATAGGTTCGAGTGTAGCGTGGTACAATTACTTGCAGAGTTTGGGAAAAGATTCGCAAATTATTCTTCCCAACGATTTTCCACAAAATCTCAAGTGGATTAAAGGCTCGGAAACGGCGTTGCTTGCCAATCAAAATATGGAAAAAGCAGAGGCGTTTATCACCCATGCAAATTTGTTGATTTGTAATGATTTTCAGTCGCTTTCGAGAATTGATAAACTTGAGGATAGTGTTCGAAAATCGGAAGCAATAAAAGTTTTGGTTGATCATCATATTGAGCCGGATGTTGAACAATTTGATTTGATTTTTTCAAACACTGAAAGTTCCTCAACAGCCGAACTGCTCTTTGAATTGATAACGCGACTAACTCCTGAAAAACCTGTAGATACTGCTGCTGCGGAAGCAATTTACGCGGGAATTATGACAGATACCGGTTCATTCAGCTATTCGTGCAATCATAAAAGAACCTTTGAAATCGTTGCAAAATTGATTGATTTTGGAATTGATACACGCCGTATTCATGAGGAAGTTTACAATACATTTTCGGAAGATAGAATGAGATTGTTGGGACATTGTTTAACTAACCGATTGACCGTCTTTCCTGAATTAGCAACGGCTTACATGTATCTTACCAAAGAAGATTTGCGCGATTTTCGCTATGTTCCGGGCGATACGGAAGGTGTTGTAAATTATGCACTTTCGATAAAGGACATAAAATTTGCTGCGTTTTTTATCGAACGAGAAAATCGCATTCGAATTTCATTCCGTTCTCAAGGCGATATTGATTGCAACGAATTTGCCAAAACATACTTCAATGGCGGTGGGCATCGCAATGCTTCCGGTGGAAATTCGTTTGAAAATATACAAGAAACCATACAAAAATTTGAAAAATTATTATCCGAATTTAAACAAAAAAACAACTTTTAACCACTATCAAACATTAAACCAAATGAGAAAAATTTTATTTGTAGCAGCTGCTTTGCTCATGACAGCAAGCATTTTGACCTCTTGCGGAAGAGGAGGTAAACTCAAAGGATTCAAACGTACTGAAAGCGGATTGAATTATAAATTTCACATTAAAACCGATAGCCCGAGAGCACAACTCGACGACATCATTATTGCAGAAATTTGGATGTATTTAGGTGAAGAATTGGAATATACCAATGCTGGGTCTCCCGAACCGATGTTCCAAGTCATGGAGCCACAACATCCCGGAGATTTGATGGAAGCCCTTCAAATGATTGGAACAGGTGATAGCGTAACGTTTGCGTTTAACCTCAATGAGATGAGAAAATACGATCCTACTGTGCCTGAAGAAGATGCAACACACGTGTTCTATACCATCAAAGTTCACGGAATTTACACTCTAGAAGAGTTCCAAGCTAAAATGGAAGCTGATCAAATCGCAGGTGAACTTGAAGAAGCTGCGAGATTACAGGCTTATATTTCTGAAAAAGGGATCACTGTGAAACCCAATGCTGATGGTGTGTATGTGATTATCAAAACGAGAGGAACTGGTGCTGTTGCTGCCCAAGGGAAAACGATTAGCCTAAATTACACCGGAAGTTTGTTGGATGGAACAGTGTTTGATACAAGTTTTGAAACCATTGCAAAAGAGAATGACATTCCACGTTTTTCGTTTGAGCCACTCGAATTTTTGGTTGGTGCCGGACGAATGATTCCCGGTTTGGACAATGCTGTTGTAGGTATGCGAGTTGGTACCAAAGCAACGTTGATTATCCCGTCAAACATGGCTTACGGATCGCGTCCACATGGGCCAATTCCTGCGTTTTCGCCGTTGGTTTTTGATATTGAAATTGTGGGTGTGAAATAATTCATGTAGGGTCGAGACATGCCTCGACCCTATGAGACTACATTCTTCATCAGCGTAATCGCGTTCCATCAATTTATCTCTATTTGCTGTCTTGTTCAATGTCTTTTCCAGCTCTTAACCAGGCATTTACACCACCATTGAGTTCATAAACCGTTTTGAAGCCGGCTTGTCGAAAAATTTCCATTGCAGATTTGCTACGAGGACCTGCTAAACAATAAATCAAAACAGATTTGTTTTTGTCAAGGTGTTCTATTTGTTTTCGAAATTCAGGACTTCTAAAATTAATATTTTTTGCGCCAGGAATTCGGTATCTTTCGTATTCCTGAGGTGTTCGAACATCAATTAATTGTTCGCCTTTTGAATTGATAAGTTGTTTTTCAAATTCGTTAACAGAAATGGTTTGTAGTTGCGCAAAAGCACAAAAGCAAAGCAAAATAAAAACGAAGGTAACAATTATTTTTTTCATACGAATGGATGGTAAGGTATACTTGTTTATTGTATTTTTTGCAAAGATACGAAAATAATTGAGAATTAAAAATGGAGAATGAGGGTAAATTCGTAATTGATAATTCGTAATTTTTTCGTATCTTTGCACCACTATGGATTTACAAACTTACTTAGAACCGACTTTAATTGCAATTGACGACCAGTCGCAAATGTTGATGATACAGGATGTTCGCGTATATTCCGAAACAGACAAATTTCCGGAGTTGGACGATGTGGACATGGCCATTATTGGCGTGCCCGAATTTCGAAATGCTTGGAATAACGCTAAGTGCGAACAAGCGCCCGATATCATTCGCGAATATTTTTACGCTCTTCATCAAGGCGAATTTAAACACAAAATTGTCGACCTTGGAAACTTAAAAATCGGTCAAACACCAAAAGATACCTATGCTGCATTGGCTGATATTGTTGGGCGTTTGCTTGACGCGAATATTCTGCCGATTATACTCGGAGGCAGTCAGGATTTGACCATCGCAACTTATAATGCCTTTGCTCATCGCAAGCAAATCATCAATCTTTTTGCATTGGACAACCGTTTTGATTTAGGTGATCCCGAACATGAAATTACCTCTCGCTCTTATCTCAGCAAAATTATTGTGAGTCAGCCGAATTACTTATTTACATACTCCAACGCGGGTTTCCAAACCTATTTGGTAGACAAACATGCTATTCAGTTGATGAAAAATTTGAATTTTGATGCGTATCGTTTAGGCGTTCTCCGTCAGGATATTCACAATATTGAACCTGTTGTTCGCAATGCAGATGTGATGAGCGTGGATATTTCTGCTATTCGTAAAAACGATGCTCCGGGTAATCCAAACGCTTTTGTTACAGGGCTTTTCGGCGAGGAGGCTTCACAAATTATGCGTTATGCGGGGATGAGCGAAAAAATGCGAGCGATTGGTTTTTACGAATACAATCCGAGTTTCGATATTGACGGGCAAACAGCGCAATTAATCGGAATTATGCTCTGGTGCTTCGTTGAAGGATTTTATCAGCGCAAGCACGAATACCCTTACAAAGACAAGGAAAAATTAACAAAATTCATTGTTTCGGTAGACGAACATGATCAAGAAATTGTGTTCTACAAAAGTAAAACTACAGACCGTTGGTGGATGGAAATCCCAGGACACGAAGATAAAGCCAAGTTTCAAGCGCATTACATGTTGCCTTGCAGTTATGCCGATTATGAGCAAGCCATGCGCAATGAATTACCCGATCGGTGGGTGGCAGCGTTAGCGCGGTTTGTGTAATTATACCCGTCATTCCGAGCCCTTCGACTATGCTCAGGATAAACTCCGTCGAGGAATCCCCTTGCTATGCTCGTTTAATTATCATTTCGCAATTTTCACAATCGAAATGTAGCGTATATTCGTTGTTGGATGTGATTAGTGTCGTTGGCGCGGATTTGCAATCCGTGCCATTTTTTTGGCATCTGCTAAGTTCGTGATTTAAGCAATATTTTGTAACCATTAAGTCTGCATTTGGTTTTGGATTGAGTTCAAACGCAGGTTCGATGGTTTGAACACCGCATTTTTGGTAGAATTGTTTGGCTAATCGGTTTGAGACATTGTGTTTGTAGGTTAATGATTTTTGTGGATAAACAGGGTGTGTAGAGACACACGGCCGTGTGTCTCTACGTTGTCGTCCATTTATTTCTAACAATTCATCCAAAAATTCCCGTCGCAATTGATTCAAAACAGAAATAGGATAATAACCTGAAATTCCTGATTTCTCAGGGAATTTCAAAGATACATTAAAAATCGTTCCACCTGATTTTTCCAATTGTTTGCGAATGGTTTCAATATTTTTTTGCAAATCATTTGCACGTTCGTTGCTTTTCGGAATGGATTTGGAATGTTGCAATCCATTTTCTAACATGCCTGATAATTCTAAATGCTCGTCAGTTTCTTGAATGGAAATTTCAACCTTCATTTGTCGAATTGAAGCGTCGTTTTTAACTTGTTTTTCGAAAGCAGTGTCGAAATTTCGATAAATCGTTGTGCCGATAGTTAAACCGTTAAACTGGTTTGGGAAAATTTTTGAGTCTTCGATTTTATTAATGTTCAATCCTGTAAAAACGTTGTCTTTGTTGAGAAAGCACAAACCGTCGCCGTTTTGAAATTGAACTGTTTTGTTGTCAATTTCAAAATAGTGTTTTTCAATCTTTGATATCTTTCCCAAATATTCACCTTTGGATTTGGGTGTATCCATAGAGCAAAGCGAAGTTGGTTTTCCGTTCAAAAAATAGTCTGTAAAGCCTCTATTAAAGGACTTTTCCAAATTCGGGATGAAGGAAATTTCGGTTGAACCGAATGATGATTTTTTGCAATCCGAACGTTGAGAAATAATTTTATCCAATGCGTTTCGGTAATACGAAACCACGTTTTTGATATACGTTTCATCTTTCAATCGTCCTTCGATTTTGAAAGACGTAATTCCAGCGTCAATCAATTCTTTTAAGCGATTTGACAAATTCAAATCTTTGGGCGAAAGTAAATGTTTATCTCTGAAAATTAGCTTTCCGTTTTCATCTTTCAACGTGTAAGGTAATCTGCAAAATTGCGCACATTCGCCACGATTGGCGCTGCGTTTGGTAGCTTCAAAACTCATGTAGCACTGTCCACTGTAACACACGCACAACGCGCCATGCACAAAGGCTTCAAGCCCGATGGTTGTGTTTTGATGAATGGTTTGAATGGTTTTCAAATCTAATTCTCGTGCTAAAATCACGCGATCGAAACCAACTTTTTCTAAAAATTGAATATGTGCTAAATCTCTATTATTGGCTTGTGTGCTGGCATGTAGAGAAATTGGAGGCAAATCCATTTCCAAAATTCCCATATCTTGAATTATCAGCGCATCAACACCAACATTGTAAAGTTGATGAATAATTTGTTGCGCTTTTTCCAATTCATCATCGAATAAAATCGTGTTCAAAGCCGAAAAAACTTTAGCATTGTAACGATGTGCGAACTGCACTAACTCTGCAATATCGTCCACACTCACGCCAACACTTGCACGCGCACTAAACATCGGCGCACCCACATAAACAGCGTCTGCACCATAGTTTATAGCGGATTTGCCTTGTTGCAGGTTTTTCGCAGGAGCAAGAAGTTCGAGGTGTTTCATTTTTGCAAAGGTACGAATTTTATTTTATTTGGACAATTTTTTGCTATAAATATCAAAAAAAATTGTACCTTTGCAAAAAAACATACTATGTGTACGTTTAATTTTGATTTGTGATTTGTTGAATATCCTGCAAGGAAAAATCGCCAACAAGCAGAATAACCGTGAATTCGCCTTCGTCCTCTATCAGCATAATCAGTTCTTTTATTCGGTTGTTTTGCATATTGGAATAAAAATTAACACGGCTTGTTCCATCTGCTACACGCATCAATTCTTGATAATTAGCAGATGTAAAATGAGAAAAATCTCTTTTCATTTGCGCTGCTCTTGCTGGCTTGTCGGAAGAAAGAATTTGCAACGACTCGATGCGGTTTATCATCTTCGAAATGTTTACTCCGGCTTTGTCTATGCCGCTAACATTGCCCATATTGCCTATCAATCCGAGCATTGCTCTTGAGATAAAAACCGAAGTTACATCGTCCATTTCGGCATACTTTTGAAACGGTTTATTTTGTGCAAATCCTGCACTTGCAAAAAATAAGCAAAGGCTTATAAAAATACATTTTGTTTTCATACTTTTTTAATTAAAATGTTTATTTAATAATTGGTTTAATTTTTCAAATTCCTGTCCGGCATCAGCCGCTATGTCCAACCCTTTATTCAATTTAGTGGATATAAAGACTAATGTTTGTTCTACCACCAATGTGGCTTCTTCCGGTGTGCTGAAAGTATCTGTCAGCATAAACTGAGGCGATGGCTGTGCGGTAAAAAAATGCAGTCCGACGCACAGCAACACAACGGCTGCCGCACCGCTTATCCAATAATATAATGTTTGTTTGCGAGGTTGGATTTTCTGCGAAACATCGAATTGCATTATGGTTTTTTCCAACCGGTTGGAAACATTCGCCGGAACTTCAATCTGCATATCGTGCAAAGCACGAAACAACTGCCGGTCTTCTTTCCAACGCTCTTCTACATTTTCTTCGTTTAGAAAATATTCTGTTAAAAAGCGTTCTTCTTCCGAAGTAGAATTTCCTTCGTAAAATTTATTTAATAAGTGTTCGATATTCATTTTGGTATTTTTTTTAAATTCTGTTTGAGAGCATACTTTTCAACGTTTTTCGCCCTCTCGAAAGTAACATTCGTACATTTTCCGCGCTTTCGCCCATTGCGATTTCTATGTCTTTGAGCGAACAGTTGCCACAACTTTTCATTTGCATCACTATGCGCTGTTTTTCGGGAAGCCGGCCAATCATCGCTCCTATTTGCTGAATTCTTTCTTTACTTTCCAATTCTTTTTCGGGCGTTGTGTCTGCGGTTATTTGTATTAATTCCGGCGGCTCGTTATTCTGCCGATTTCTTGGCAGCCGCAGAAAATCCAAGCAAAGATTTTTTACTAATCTGACACAAAATGCTTCCGGTTGAAGAATATCGGCTAATTCCTTTCGTTTACTCCACAGTTTGCAATAAGTGTCTTGAAGAATGTCGTTTGCATCATCTGCATTGTTTAGTAGAGCAAAAGCAACTCGGTAAAGTTTTGGATGAAAAGGATAATATAATTGTTTGAATTCTTCCGCACTCATCTTTTACTTATGTTACCTTTATTTATTACATTTTCAATTTCCGAAGGTCTGATTTTTCCTTTGATACGGATTAACGCAGGCTCGTTTCCGGCAATCATCACAATCAATTCTCGGATAGCATCGTTTTTTAGTTTTACCAAAATTCTAACTCGTTCTCCTTCATCATTTACCGAAATCAATGTTTGGTAATCCGCATCTCTCAAAGAGATAAATTCACGATTTATTCGATCTTTCACAAGTGGACAGCAGTCGGAAAAATCCAACATTTCTATATCACTTACTCCTTTCATGCCGGTGAAGAGCCTGACCAAACCCATCGAAATACGACCAAGATTAACACGCTCAACGCCTTCTTTTTTTGAAAATTCTTTAAAAAGTTGGTTTACATTTTTTGAACTACTACCTGAATTGGTGTTTTGACTGTGCATCGTAGGAGTTATAAAAAACAATGCAAGCAAGAGAAGCAAGAGAAATAAGTTTGTTTTTGTTTTCATTTGTTTATTATTTTTTGATGTTTCAGTAATAAGACGAACAAGGGTATGAATTTGTGACAAACATGGTAATTTTTTTTGGTTCAAGATTAGAATAGCTAACAGATTCCACGACTTCGCATACTTCGTATGCTTCGCTCTGAATGACAACTTATCATATGTGGGGATAAGAGGAAAGCATCGGTGGCGTAGCCACCGATGCTTTAAAATTGTTACTCGTCATGTCGAGCGAAGCGAGACATCTGTTAGCTATTCTAATCTTGAACCTTATTGAATTAACCCTCGACTACGCAACAACGCATTCACATCCGGCTCTCGTCCTCGGAAATTTTTATACAAGGTCATAGCATTATCAATACCGCCGCGAGCAAAAACTTCGAAACGCAATTTGCGTGCCAACTCTTGATTAAAAATATCGCCGGTTTCCACAAACGCTTCAAATGCATCGCTGTCTAATTGTGCAGCCCACAAATACATGTAATATCCGGCATTGTAACCGCCCGAAAACGTATGTGTAAAATAAGTCGGACGATGGCGTAACGGAATTTGCGGAAGCATCGTGTATTTCTCTCTTATGGCGTATTCGAAGTCTACGATATCGAAATCTTTGGGGATTTCCGGAAGCATGTGAACTTCCATATCCACCAATGCAGACGCTAAAAATTCGGACGTGCGGAAGCCTTGACCGTATTTCCTGCTTTCCTCTATTTTTTTAATTAATGTATTCGGAATTACTCGTCCTGTTTTGAAGTGTTTGGCATACACTCTCAACACTTCGGGTTGAAATGCCCAATGTTCCATAATTTGTGCGTCAAACTCGCCAAAATCCCTTTCCGGCCGTGCTGTTCCGAAATATCTGGTATCTCTAAGCAAATGACCGAGGGCATGTCCGAATTCGTGGAAAAAAGTTTTGACTTCGTCGGTCGTCAACAAAGCCGGTCTTCCACCCGAAGGGCGTGTGAAATTACAAGCAAGCGTTATGATTGGAATGATACGATTTCCGTTTTCATCATAATTTGTTGCACGATAGGTGCCGCACCACGCACCGCCGTTTTTCGTGCCCGGACGTGGGTGCATATCCCAGTAAAAGATACCCAAAATTGTGCCATCTTTGTCCAAACATTTCCAAGCCGTGGCTTCGGGATGAGGAAGGGGAATATCTTTCAACGGCTCAAACGTGATACCCCAAAGGCGAGTGCAAACGTAGTAAATGCCTTCCATAACTTTTTCTAATTGGAAGTATTCACGAACTTCTTCAGGATTTAAATTAAACTTTTGCTGTTTGGCTTTGTTTGAGAAATAACGCCAATCGGCTGCTGTTGAAGGTAGTGCAACGCGTTGTCTTCTCATCATATTTTCGATATCGACTAATTCTCTTTTCGCTGCAGTCAAGGTCGGAGTCCACATTTTATTCAAAAAAGTCATCACAGTTTCTGGGTTTTTCGACATACGATCTTCAATCGCCATTTCTGCGTAATTCTCGTAGCCCATAAGTTTAGCACGTTCCAAGCGATTAGTTACGATTTTTTTGACAATTTCTTTATTGTCAAACTCGTTGTTATTGTTGCCACGATTGAGGAAAGCGTTCAACAGTTCTGTGCGAAGTTCGCGATCATCGGCACTTTCCAAAAACGGCATGATACTCGGGTTATCCAAGCCGAAAAAGAATGCGCTCATCTCTCCTGCTTTTTGTGCGCGAGATTGAGCGTCTGCCAACTGTGCTGCGGATAAGCCTTTTAGCCTGTTTCTATCCGTTACTTTCAACGTGAAATTAGCCGTTTCCGCCAATACATTTTGAGCAAATTGCACTTGCAAAGCCGATAATTCACTGTTGAGTTGACGTAATCTTTCTTGTTTGTCTGCCGGTAAATCCGCACCACTTCGAATAAATCGGCGATACGTGTTTTCCAACAATTTTAGTTGTTCAGGATTCAAATTTAATTGATCTTTTTGTGTATAAACGGCTTTAACCCGTTGAAACAATAGGGGATTCAAGTTGATGTCATCGCGATGTTTACTCATCATCGGCGAAAATTGACGAGCCAAACTTCGTAATTCAGGATTGTTGTTTACGCTTGAAAGCCCACCAAATACAGGCGTTACCTTACGAAGCAAAGCCCCGCTTCTATCCATCGCTAAAATTGTGTTTTGGAAATTCGGAGGTTCCGGATTTCGAATAATTGCCCAGATTTCAGTGGCCTCTTCGGCGATTCCGGCTTGGTAAGCAGGCATAAAATGTTCGACTTTAATTTCGTCAAACGGCGGAACACCAAACGGCGTGTTCCACTCTTTGAAGAATGGATTGTCTTGGGAGAATCCTTGTAAGCCTATAAAGGCAGCGATTGAAAAAGTTAGAAGTGTTTTCATATTTTTTATTGATTTATTTTTTTGCAAAGATACAAAAAAATTTGAACCACGATTATTTCAAGATTAAAAAGATTATCAAGATTGAGAAAAAAAATCTTATAAATCTTGAAAATCTTATTGAAATCAAGGTTCAGACTTATTAAATCTCACTTGTTAATAAGTTAAGCCTAAAAGTCTTCAATCCAAGGCTATTTTTTTGTAATTTTACATTCTGAAAAAACTGTTTTTATGAAAAAAATAATTAAATGTTTGTTGTTTGGAATGTTTGTGTTAATGAGTGTTTCTGCAATCGGACAACAAACCATGTCGAAAAGAAACCCGGGCGAAAAATACCGCATGGGTGTAGAACTTTTTAATCTCGAAAAATTTGCATCTGCCAACGAGTTGATGCGTTCGGTAGTTGCAGAAACAAGAAAAACTGACCCGATGATGGCGATGAATGCCGCATTTTATGCTGCCGTTTCGTCGGCAAGGTTATCACATCGTGATGCGGTGAAAAATTTGCAACAGTTTATTTTGGATTATCCGGAAAGTACGCGAATTCCAGAAGTTATGTTAGAATTGGCAAACGTGTTTTATGTGGAAAAAGACTATGAGAGAGCCATCGAAGTTTACGATCAAATTGATGTGAGGGATTTGCCTGAAAAACAGCAAATAGAATATCATTTCAAAAAAGGGTACTCCTATTTTATGAGAAACCAAATGTCAAAGGCGAAACCTCATTTTGCAGAAATAAGAAACAGAGAAAGCCGCTACACGTCTTTAGCAACGTATTTTTATGCTTATATTCTCTATACCGAAGGCAACTTCCAATCGGCTTTGATTGAGTTTGAAAAATTGCAAAATGATGAAACATTCGGTTCAATTGTGCCATTCTACATGATGCAAATTTTTTACAGACAAGGCAAAAATGATTTAATTATTGCACAAGGTCCTGCCTTACTTGAAACGGCTACACCTCGCAGGGCTGTTGAGATTTCACGATTAATAGGCGAAGCGTTTTACAATGAAAACAGGTATGCTGAAGCTTTGCCATTTTTGCAGTTGTATTTTGAAAAATCTGCGGTAACGCCTTCTAGAGAAGATAATTACATTATGGGATTTGTGTATTACAGTCTTGGAAAATGTGATACGGCTGTGATTTATTTCCAAAAAGTAGTGAATACTTCTGAAGAAAATGACTTGATGAAACAAAGCGCTCTCTACCATTTGGGCGATTGTTATGTGAAACTTGGCCAATATAAATTTGCGCAAGCTGCGTTTTTTGATGCTTCTAAAATCGATATTGACGAACGTATACAAGAAGACGCATTTTACAATTATGCAAAACTGTCGTATAAACTTTCGCCAAGTCCATACAACGAAGCGCTAAAAGCCATGCAATCCTATTTAGAAAAATATCCCGATTCAAGATATGCGGACGAAATTTACGGCTATTTGGTAGCGATGTACACTACTACGAGAAATTACAGAGATGCTTATGCTTCCATTGCTAACGTAAAGCGCAAAGACCCACGTTTGCTCGAAGCCGCGCAACGAATTGCTTTTAATCGTGGGGTTGAATTGTTCAATGAAATGAAATTTATTGAAGCGCAAAGAATGTTTGATGAAGCGATTCAAAGCAGTTACGACGAGAAGTTGACGCTATTGGCATTTTATTGGAAAGGCGAGGCGTATTACCGCATGGGGCGATTTGAGGATGCCCTTGAAAATTATGAAAGAGCTCTTTTTTCATCGCTTTTCGAAACGTTTCCGGAATTCCCATTTGCCGCTTATGGGGCAGGATATGCCAATTTCCAAATGAGAAATTATGCGCAAGCAGCCAAATACTTTACAATAGTTATTCAGCACAAAAATCAGTTGAACCAAGCGATTTTGAATGATGCGTTCTTGCGTTTGGGCGATGCGTTTTTTATGCAAAGAAGACTCAATGAAGCGTTGCAAAATTATGAATCGGCTATACAATTGAACCAAGCCGATAGAGATTATGCAATGCTTCAAAAGGCAATCAGTTTGCGCATTTTAGGACGATATGATGCCGCAATCACAACCTTACTTTCCATACTCAAAAACTATGAAAATTCGCCGTTGATACCCAAAGCCATCAACGAATTAGCAAGTACATACCTGATTTTGGACAACAACGCAAAAGCTCTCGAATACTACAGGTTACTCTCAACTCAGCACGGGCGATCAAGTTTCGGAAAAATGGCTTTACTCAAACAAGGTTTGATTTATTACAACATCGGAAAAAATAATGAAGCGATTGCGATGTTTGAAAAAGTGATTGCCGATCATCCAGGAACCACAGAGGCCAAAGAGGCTTTGATGAGCTTACGAAATATTTATGTGGCAATTAACAGAACCGATGATTTCTTTGCTTATGTAAGAAAAATTGGGGCAAATATCCATGAAAATACGCAAGATTCGATTGCTTTCTCTGCAGCCGAAAACCGCTATTTGGAAAACGATTGTCATGGTGCGAAACCCTCTTTGGAGAGTTATTTACAGCGATTTCCGAATGGTATATTTATCACTGAAGCCATGTATTATTTAGCAGATTGCGAAATGCGAAGCGGTAATGTGCTGCAAGCACGAAAACATTTTCTAACGGTGGTTTCTCTCCCGGAATCAAATTTTACAGAACGCTCAATCATCAGCGCGGCTAAGATTTCGTTCGATTTGCAAGATTTTCAACAGGCTTTGAAACTTTACACCTTACTGTCGGAATTTTCCGAAAATACAGCAAATATCAACATGGCTATCATCGCCATCATGCGTTGCGAAATGCGCTTGGGTAACGATGATCGAATTTTGGCAGCCGCTCAAAATGTGTTGAAATTGGGTAAATTGACCGATGATATTCGAGATGAAGCCAATCACGCCATCGCCACGTCGGCACAGCGTTTGGGACAAAATGAGTTAGCAAGAGAAACCTTTGCTAAATTGCGAAATTCAAAAAACAGCGAGTTTGTGGCACAAGCACGCTACTTCGAAATCGAAGAGTTGTTTACCAAGAAAGAATTCGAATTAGCAGAAAAGAAAATTTTTGAATTTATCAACGAAGCCCCTTCGAGCGATTATTTTTTGGCAAAAACGTATTTGCTTTGGGGCGCGATTTATGCGGAACGCGGTAACTTTTTGCAAGCCAAACAAACGTTTCAAAGTATCATTGATAACTATGATATCGAAAATGATGGTATCATAGAAACCGCTAGACTCGGAATCCAAACTATTTTGGACAAAGAAGCTCAACTCCGCGCTGAAGAAGATAGAAGACGCGCCGAAGAAGCCGGGGAGGAAGACTTGATTATGTTGCCCGATGAATTTTAGAGGTGGCTTCGGCTCCGCTCAGCCACCAACCTTATTGTGGTCGTTGAGCGGAGTCGAAACGACCACGCACCTTTAACCTTTTAAAACTAGAAAAAATGAAAAAAATACAAATCACAATCACATTACTTCTCCTCGCAGGAACCCTGTTTCCCCAAGTTCAAAACGAACAGGTAACAGTTATCGCTCCATTTCAACCAACGGTGCTTGATGCGCATAAAATCAATGTTATGCCGCAAACGATTGACAGCGTTTTGAGACCTCGCGAAGCGCGTTTCGACATTTTGAGCCGTAAGGTGGTAACCTCGTTCGGCATGGATCACATCAGACCTGCAAGAGTTGCAGGCGAACCGTTGACCAAACTTTCGCCGCTTCATGTGCGTGGGGGTTTTGGTAATTATGCAACGGCTTACGGTGAATTATTCTACGGTAGCGAGCGTTCAGCACAATGGCAATATGGTACACATCTCAAACACCATTCGTCGAGAGGTACGTTTAAAAATCACGAAGTGCCGTTTGATAATTCGGAGAATTTGATTAAATTGTTTGGTAGTTATTTTGGCAAAAAAGCCATTGTTTCTACGGATTTTTATTATGATAGACAGCGGTATTCGGCGTATGGGGCGGATGTTCCGTTTTTGCACTATGACAGCGTTACCAATGATGAACGTTTTTTGAAAGATGAACAATATAAACTAATTTACAACAACGTTGGAGGAAATATTGGATTTTCTGACAATAACACAGAGCCAAACAGTTTTGGCTACAGTGGAAATTTAGCAATAAATATGTTTCAACCTAATTTCGACATAAGAAATCCAATATGGTATTTTCAACCCGATTATTTCAACACAAAAGAATGGTCAGTAGGATTTGATGGAAACACACATCAAACATTCGATTTTAGACATTCTATCTTTAATCAAACCACCATCGGTCTTGATGTTTCTTTCGGTTGGCACAAAACAAATAGTAGTAAAGACTTGGTTTTAGTGCTTCCTGATGACCCACTTGATGGTAAAACATATCAAATTGACAATGGATCCAAAATGTTAAAATTTCACCCTTATGGAAAATTACGTTTTTCAGGACATGATTTTTCTTTAGGTTTAAGAATTAATACGTTTGATGAAGTTGCCAATGATATGTACGAGATAAAGACAAAAACGGACTTCCAATTAGTACCAACACTTCATGCCAAATTTAATTTGATTGATAATTTGTTCGCTATAGAATTTGGATTAGACGGCAATGCAGAATATTTGACTTCTCAAAAAATTGTTGAAGCCAACCCATTTGCTCTTTTAGGCAAAGAAGTTTTTCTTTTATATTTTGGGCCATATATAACCCAACTGCACCGTGAATATTATTTAGGCTTAAATACAGCATTGAGCAAAGCCATTGATTTTTCAATGAAAGGAAAACTTGTTTCATACAAACGTTTGTTGAGTTTTGATGCTTGGAGGACATACTACTTACCTAATGACAATATTTATATTGGTCTTCCAACGCCTGTACCAACACCATTTTTCAATTCAACGTACCAAGATATCAACTGTTTCCAACTGCAAGCCAATTTGAACTATCATTTGGATGAAAAAATTGCTATTTCTGCAATGGCCCGTGCAAATTTTTATGATGATGAAATTCTTTACAAACCTAAGTATGAAGCCAATTTAATGGCACGATACAACATGCAGAACAAAATTATTTTGAAAACACAATTGTATGTTTTTGCAGGAACAAAATATCATGATTTTTCTAAAATAGAACTCATTACTCCAAAACTCGAAACCTTCAAACCCATCGTAGATTGGAGCATAGGCGCCGAATACCGCTTCAACAGACGTTGGTCAGCGTTTTTGGATTTGAATAATATACTGAACCAAAAGTATTATCATTGGTATAATTACAGGTCGTTTAGGACGAATTTTATTGTGGGAGCAACGTTTAATTTATAAAACGCGTCATGTCGAGCGTAGCCGAGACATCCCATGCAAGGGGGATTCCTCGACTGCGCTCGGAATGACGGAGAGAGATGCAAATAATCACAAACATACAAAATTTTCCAAAAGAACAGCCAACTGTCGTCACAGTTGGCATTTTCGACGGCGTCCACATCGCCCATCGCTTGATTTTGGATGAGTTGAAAAGCAAAGCGAAAGAGTTTTCTGCAAAGTCGGTTGTGGTTACATTCGACAAACATCCTTGCGAAGTGATTGCGCCTGAACGCTACGGAAAAGACGTGTTTCTACTGACAACATTAGACGAAAAAATAGAATTATTTCGAGACATCGGGATTGATTATTTGGTTGTATTGCCGTTTACCAAAGAGTTTGCAACGTTGTCGTATACTGGTTTTGTTGAGGAATTTATTGTAAAAAATCTTAATCCGAAATTGTTTTTAGTTGGATTTAATCATAATTTCGGAAATAATCGCAAGGGAAATTTCGAAAAACTTCAGGAATTGGCGAATAAACACGGCTTTGAAGCTGAAATTTTTCCCGAGCAACATTTTGAAAATGGAGAAAAAGTGAGTTCGTCGGAAATTCGGAAACTCATACGAGCAGGGGAGATAGAGAAGGCTAATCAAATGTTGGGGTACGATTATACACGTCATTCCGAGCGAAGTCGAGGAATCCCCCTACTTCAAGGGGATGTTTCGACTTCGCTTCGCTTCGCTCAACATGACGAACGAAGTGTAATTGCCGAAAACCTCAAATACATTTTAGAACAAATTCCCGAAAACGTGAAGTTAATCGCGGTCTCAAAAACAAAGCCGGTTTCGAATTTGCAAGAAGTCTACGAAGCCGGTCAGCGAGATTTTGGCGAAAATAAAGTGCAGGAATTGATTGAAAAATACCCGCAACTACCTAATGATATTCGCTGGCATTTCGTTGGGCATTTACAGACAAATAAAGTCAAATATATCGCGCCGTTTGTGCATTTGATACATAGTGTTGATAGTTTGAAACTGCTGAAAGAAATCGACAAAGAGGCGAAAAAAAACAATCGCGTTGTGGATTGTTTGTTGGAGTTTTTTATTGCGGAGGAGGACACGAAATTTGGGTTGGATTTGCAGGAGGCGGAAATTTTGTTGGAAACCGTAGGGGCGCGGTTTGCCCGCCCTGTTGGAAATTGCAACGAATGGTTAAAGGGCGGGCGAACCCCGCCCCTACAAAACATCCGCATTTGTGGTGTTATGGGCATGGCAACCTTCACCCCCGATACCGAACAAATCCGCAGGGAATTTCAACATTTACACCAAATTTTTCAAATATTGAAAGAAAAATATTTTGCCGATCAACCGCATTTTTGTGAAATTTCTATGGGGATGTCTGATGATTATTCTATTGCCATAGAGGAAGGCAGCACGATGATTCGTGTGGGGAGTACGATTTTTGGGAAACGGAATTATGGAGCATAGCAAGGGGATTCCTCGACTTTGCACACTTCGTGTGCTACGCTCGGAATGACGAAGGCGCGTGCGTGTTGGGGGAGAAGGAAAAAGGGAGCGGCAAAGCCGCTCCCTTTTTCCTTCCTGTTCTACAAAGAAACGCCGTCATGTCGAGCGGAGCGCAGCGGAGTCGAGACATCCCCTTGCTATGGAAAATAAACACAATTTGTACAATACCCGCGCCCCAACATTTTCGTCCCATTCATCGGGACTATAACCTACTTCGCAAAGGTCAAATCCAATAATATTCCGTCCCGAGTTTTTCAAAAGTTTGATTAGAAAAATCGCTTCATTGTAGCTTAATCCGCCCGGTACAGGAGTTCCGGTATTTGGACAATTTTCGGGAGACAGTACATCAATATCGAAACTGATATACACATTTTGCGGAAGTTGTTGAATGATTGTGTTGCATTGTTCTTGCCATGTATAGCCTGAAAAAGCAGCTTCTTTCAACGCAAAATCATTGAATTGCACAATGCGTTCGTCGCTGTTTGCCAAATCAATTTCATCTTGAGAAATATCTCGAATACCCACTTGCACAAGTTTTTTTACAGATTGAAATTGCAAAGCATTGAACATGATTGAAGCATGTGAATACACAAAACCTTCATAAGCTTTGCGCAAATCAGCATGAGCATCAAAATGTAAGATTCCAAAATCGTCGTAAACTTCCGAAAGTGCTTGAATATAACCCAAAGGCGAACTGTGATCGCCGCCAACCAAACCGATTTTTTTTCCGTTCTCCAAGTGCGTTTTACAAAGCTTGTAAACATAGTTGTTCACCACTTCGCATGCTTTATTGATTGCATCTAAATCGCTTTGTTTTGGGGATTTTCCGCGCTCCAAATCGGCAATAATTTGTTCCGAAAGTTTGCGATAGGTTTTATTTGCATCAATAATTGTATAGCTCAAAGCCTCTGTTCCAATGCGAGTTTCCCAAGCCCGTTCAACATCGAAATCGAAAAAATCCAATTGCAATGAAGCGTTTTTTATGGTTTCGGGTGCTTTGGAAGTTCCTGCACGATAAGATGTAGTTACGTCCCAAGGAACGGAAACGAGTACGATTTCGCTCTCCTCGATTGTATAGGGGAAACCGAAGAAGTTGCCGTTGGGGATTGCGATGGTGTTTGGGTTAAACATTTTGCTTTTTTTAAATTGATGAGATGTCGTTTCGGTTCCGCTCAACGACCAGCTTAGGTGGCTGAGCGGAGTCGAAGCCACCATTATAAGATCTGAATTTCCGTTCGTCGATTTTGTGCGCGACCTTCCTCCGTATCATTAGACGCAATAGGTTTTGACATACCAAAACCAACGTATCTTAAGCGATTGGCGCTGATACCTCGAGTGATTAGAAAATCATACACGGCTCTGGCGCGGTTTTCGGAGAGTCGTTGATTGAGGCTTTCGCTGCCGGTATTGTCGGTGTGCCCGCTGATTTCGATTTGGATGTCTGGGTTTTCTCTCATCATTTTTACCAAACGTTCTAATTCTTGTGTGGATTCAGGTTTTAAACGAAATTCATTCGTTTCAAAAAAGATATTCCGCAACACCATACTTTCGCCTTTTTTGATTTCGGCAAGCGGAACATCAATCGTTCTTGGCTTGATTTGATTGGCGATATCACCCAATTCAAAATGCTCGGAATGGAATAAATAGCCATCTTTTGAAACATTCAAAGCATAGTCTCCGTCGGATGGCAAACTTACCAAGAAATCACCCGAAACTTCATCAGACTCAGCACTTGCAATCACTTGTCCCGTTCGCAAATTGATGATTTCAAACTTTGCATCCAAAGGTAAAAGCGTGCTTGCATCAAACAATTTTCCTTGCAAATAACTCACTGCCAAAGGTCTTGCTTCGCGATACAATTCAAACGCATAAATATCCTGTCCGCCTTTCCCGCCAGGACGATCCGAAGCAATATAAGCCATATCGCCCGTTGAGTTTACAAAAAAACTGATTTCGTCTTTGTGCGTATTGATGGGATAGCCTAAGTTTACAGGTGTTCCCCAAGTTCCATCCGGTTTTTTCCTGGTGTAAAAAATATCTTTTCCACCCAATCCCGGGTGCCCGTCCGATACAAAATACAGGGTTTGATTGTCGTAGTGAATAAACGGCGAGCCCTCATTACCGGCGGTATTCACGCTATCGCCAAGATTCACAGGCTCCGACCACAAACCGTTGTCCAAAAGTTCACTCACCCAAATATCGCTGCCACCTTTTCCACCCGAGCGATTGCTCGCAAAATACAGTGTTTTGCCGTCGGGCGCAATGGAAGGCTGGGATTCCCAAGCACGAGTGTTAATCGGATCCATCAGATTAAACGGTCGTCCCCAAACATCGCCTATTTTTTTACTTACGTAAATATCGCAACTGCCAAAGCCATCGCGACGATTGCAACCTGTGAAAAACAAATAGCGCCCATCGGGTGAAATGCTTTGCGCACCCTCGTTATCCTCGCTGGTTACAGGCTCGGGCATGCGAACGGCTTTACCCCAAGTTTGCGTGCTATCGTTGAATGTGCTGATGTAAAAATCCTCTCGGTAAGATGATACTCTACTGCTTGCTCCGCCTCTTTGAGTAGCGCTCACTGGAACATCAATTTCTATTTTGGAACGTCTTGTGAATAATAATATTTTTTGATCAACGGTCAACATGGGGAAATATTCATCATGTTCTGTGTTGATACTATCGCCTAAATTGATGGGGTTAAACGGAACAGGGTTGTTCATAAATCGTATAGCAGTTCGCGTTTTTTCCAAACTGGCATTGGCTCTTGCTCTGGTTTCCTCGCTACGAATGGGAAAGGTCAAATATTGTAAAAAATGCTGTTCGGATTCCTCGTAAAGTCCTTGTGCATACTCCAAAGCGCCCAAATTGTAAAGCGCTCGCGGATGAATGCTCGGATTAAGATCGGCAAATTTTCGATAAGCAAAAATGGCGCTATCAGGCATGTTATTTTGTTCGTAAGTTTCGCCCAACATCAGCCATGCCTCCGCGTAGTTTGGTGCTTCGTTAACTGCGCTTCTGAAAAATGAGATCGCCGATTGATATTTTCCTGCATCGTACTCGTTTAAACCTCGATTATAAAAATTTTCGGCTCTTGCCGAGGGCGGACGTTGTCCGTAAACGACAATAGTCAAGACGAGTGATAAGAGAAAGAGACTTGTTTTTTTCATAAAGATAGTATAATCGGTCAAGGGTTAAAGGTTAAGGGTTTTTTACCTTTTTCCCTTGACCTTTCGCCTTTTATCCTATTTATAGTATAGCATAAATGCAACAATAGCAATCAACACACAATAGATTGCAAAGTAAATCAGTTTACCTTTCTTCACTAAATTAATCATGAATTTACAGGCTAACAAACCGCTGATGAATGCTGCTAAACCACCTACCAACAGAGCAATCACCGGAGTTCCGCCTGTTGCAACAAACCCGTTTTTCATCATTTTCAGCACGGTTAGTAAATTTTCACCGAGAATAGGAATTAACACCATCAAAAACGAAAACTGCGCAACGGCGGCGCGTTTGTTACCGAGCAAAAGTCCTGTCGCAATGGTCGTTCCTGAGCGAGAAAGTCCGGGAATTACAGCCACAGCTTGCGCTAAACCGATGATAGCAGCGTCTTTGAAATTGATGTCTCTTTTGCCTTCTTTAGTGTAATTCGCGAGAGTGAGCAAAAGTGCTGTGAGCAAAAGCGCACCTCCAACAATCCACAATCCGCCGCTGAACAAATTCTCCACTTGGTCTTTGAAGAAAAGCCCAAGAATCATGACCGGAATCATCGAAACCAAAATCATGGACATATATTGCGTTTCAGGATTCCACTTGAATTTGAATGCACCTCCAAATAATTTCGAAATTTCCGACCAAAACACAACAATCGTACTTAAAACCGTTGCTCCATGAACAACAACGGTAAACGTCAAATCTTTCTCAACATCAACACCCAAAAGGGCTTTAGCGATTTCCAAATGTCCACTGCTGCTAACGGGCAAGAACTCCGTTAAGCCTTGAACAAGACCTAAAATTAGGGCTTCTAGCCAACTCATAGACTAATCTTTCGGACGTTTCATAATCGCCACAAACTCAATCGCAAATCCCGCCAAAAGCACTAATGGCGCAACAACCATGCGTCGCGGACTGAACAGATCGTAATTAAACACGTTCGGATCATCCGAACCTCCGCCAATCATCAGCAAATACCCGATGACTAAAACAACGAATCCGATAAGCATTAGGATGTAATTTTCTTTGCCGAAAGCGAAATCTAATTTTTCGCCGATATACCCGTATTTATTGCCACTTGAGGTAACTTTTGGGGTTGATTTTTTTTCAGTAACTTTTGCCATAATATTTTTTTTATATATTGTGTATTAGTGTTTTATGATTTTGTTCTGCAATTATTAAGTAAGTGTTATTGCTCTTGGTAAGTGAATTTTCTGCAAAGATACGAAAAATTTTGAAATTATGCGTAATATTGCGCAATTTTTTACGCAATTTTCGGAAAATATTCACTAAAATGTACGTAATTATGCGTAAAGTTACGCATTATTGCGTTTATTTTAGTAGTGAATCAAATCATTACTCATTTTCAAAAATCGCCGAACAGCGAAGTAAGACGATAGCCATGTGAAAATAATGGCGATAGAAAAAATACCCGAAAATAAGAGTAAAAACCAGTCAATATCCTTGATCGTAATAATATCCGGCATGCGTGCTTGCAAATAATACAACACAAACCCAATTAAAAAACAGGCTATAAATGCGCCGATGAGACCTTGTAAAACCCCGCGTCGAATAAAGGGTTTTCGTATAAACCCTTGAGTAGCGCCAACCAATTGCATACTCTTAATCAGCAAGCGTTTGGAATATACTGCCAATCGAATCGTATTGTTGATCAACGCAATCGCGATAAGCAAAATGATGATACTGACACTCATCAAAGCCGTGCTGATTTTCCGAATATTGTCGTTGATTTTTTGAACTAAATTGGGTAAATAATCCACTTTTTGAACTTCGTTGATTTGCAAGAGTTCATGTTCTAAAACAGCCAAACTGTCAGTGTTTGCATACTCTGCTTTCAATCGAAGGCGTATTTCGGCAGACAATGGATTATAGCCGAGGAAATCAACAAAATCCTCGCCCAAACCCTCAGTAAGTTCGGCTGCTGCTTGGTCTTTAGATACGAATGTCGTGCTTTTCACAGCAGGCGAAAAATCCAATTGTTTTTGCAATCGAGCGATATCAGCGTCTTTGGCGCTATCTTTCAAAACGATGGCAACTTCGATATTTTCGCGCACATACCGCGATAATTTGTTTGCATAAATGAGAATTAACCCTTGTATGCCCAGTAAAAACAGTACAAGCGCGATACTGATCACGGATGTGATATACGAATTTCGCAATCGTCGCCGTTGATATTTTTCCTCTTGTGTAATCATAATCTGAAATAATGCACAAAGATACGAAAAATAATTGAGAATTGAAAAAAATAATGTCCAAAAATAGCAAGCAGATTCCTCGACTTCGCACCCTGCGGGTGCTTCGCTCGGAATGACTGCGTTGTCGTCTGGGGGGAAAGGGTGTAGGGGCAAGGCATGCTTCGACTATGCTCAGCAACCGTGCCTCGCCCCTACATCCCGGCCTCGTCATGTCGAGCGGAGCGAGATATCTGTTTGCTATCTAATCTTGAACACTACAATCCTTGAAAAATAATGATTTTTCCGTTATTTATTGTAATCATAAATTGATTACCAAGTGAGCGATTTAGCGTACCTTCCCACCACGAGTGAAACGTGCGATTTTTTATAGGATAAGCCAAACCTTCAGAAGTAATAAGCGTTTCAGGTGTGATTGAAAAAATAGAAACGGCTTGATTTTCGAAACTTTCGAATGTTGTTGTTTGCGAAATTGGTGTAAAAACGCCGTAATCCGTGAACATTTTCACGGAAGTGAGATCATCCATATAATTTGCCAAAAGCGAAATATTACCTAAGGCGTGATCTTCTCTACAGCCCGTTGCACCAAGTATTTCAAGCGTATCAAATCCGTTTTTGATGCAAAATTTTACGGCTTTGGTCAAATCGTTGGTTTCTTCATCTTGGTCGAGAATGAGAATATCTGCGAATTTGATTTTGTTTTCCTCCGAAATACTGTCTAAATCGCCAACAATAAAACTTGGTTCTATACCGAAATCGAGTAATTTTTGCACTGCGCCATCGCAGCAAATTATTATACGGACGTTGCGCGTAACGCCCGTACAACCACGTAATTTTTCCAATAATTCCACACGTTTTGGAAATTCTCCGTTAGCGAGAATTATGACGTTTTTTTCAAATCTTTTTTCCATTGTTGCAAACCGATAATTGATAGGATGAAGTAAACAAAAAACATAAATGCAGTAAAGTAAAGTCCTTGCGACGCATACAAAGGTACGCAAAATATATTAATTCCCATCCAAAAATACCAATGTTGAATGATTTTTTGGGTCAACATCCATGTGGCGACTATACCGAAAGCGACTTTTAGTCCATCAAAATAAGGAACTGGCGAATCGGTGAAATTTTTCAGTATCAAGCCAAGAGTTGCGGATAGGATTATGCCGATGGCAATAAAAACCGTCATTCCGAGCGCAGTCGAGGAATCCCCTCGCTTCAAGGGGATGTCTCGACTACGCTTCGCTTCGCTCGACATGACGGCTTGTTTTTCAATCTTTGTCCATCGAAAATACCCATAAACACTAATGATGACATAATACCCAGATTCCGCCATACTGGCATAAAATTTGGAAGTGAAATACACATACACAAACACCAATGAACTGATTATTCCTACAATCCACATCATTTTGTTTTGCTTGATTTCGAGATATACGTAGAGCAATCCAGTAATCACAGCAAAAAGTTCAATCCCATCTCCGTGCAAAACTGCAAGAAGTTCAATCCAAAACTTATGCAAAAAATCGATCATAATTTTATGCCAAGTTTAATGGAAAAATGAATGGGTGCTTGCACGAAAAACCGATTGTCTGTTCCATCTTCAAAATAGCCTCCAAAATAGCCATTATTGACGTATTTTTTATTGAACAAATTATTAACAACACCTTGTACGTAAAATTTTCCGTTTCCTTTTTTCAACGAACGTTCATAATATACACTAAAATCGCTGACAAAATAAGCGTTCAACCTGTCTTCAGGACGTGATAAATTTGAAAAATATTGCTCACCGACGTATTTTCCGGTAAGCATAATGTTGAGATTTTGAATTGGCGAATAGGTCAAAACTCCCGCACCAACTACATTTGGCGAATATAGCAAGTTTCCTGATGTGATATGCGTAGTGTCATATCTGAGCAAAGTCCACCAAACAGGATTGTCATATACGGCATGAATTTCCAAATAGTCTTGAATTTTATTTTGACTTAATGTCAAATTTGCATCTATTCTCAACAGTTTGCAGATTTGATAACCTCCGATTAATTCAAGTCCGAGACGATAACTTTTTGCAATATTATCCATCAATGTATACCCGCTTTCGTTTACCAAACCATTCGGAACAAGTTGGTCTTTATAATTCATAAAATATAGGTTACTACCGAATGCCCATTGAGTTTTGTTGATTTGATAACCCAATTCATAATTAGTTAAATATTCAGGTTTAACCATACGTGATTTTGCGACATCTTCGTTCCAATCTGAACGCAAAACTTCTTTGATGTCGGCTCGTGTAGGTTCGCGCGAGGCTGTAGATACTGAAATGTATAATTTCTGATGCATGTCGGGATGAAAAGAAAAGCCGACTTTCGGATTAAAAAACGAATAATTTTCAGAAAAATTCAATACATGTGGTCTTCGTAAATTATTGTCATTTCCACGAATATCAACATTTATATTGCGATATTGCAAATCTACAAATGCGTTAAATTTTGATAAAAAAGTGTAGTCTAGTTTAGTGAAGAAACTAACCTCATCTCTTTTAAATTTATTGCGAAACCATTCAAAATCTTTAGGAATATTCACACTGTATTGTAACCATTTCAATTCTCCGAAATGGTTGCCGTCGTAATAACTGTAATGTCCGCCGATATTCACATTTAAATTGTTTTTTGAGTATAGAAAATTCACATTTGTTGCATAAAAATCGTTACTCATAAGGTTCTGTTGAACGACATTGCATCTGTCAATTGTTGCTCCATTTACGATTATTGAGGTAGGCAAACCAAACTCAGCAAATCTTCGATCTATTCTATATCTTTCATAATAGCCGAAACCGTTGGTATAATTGAACCCAGCGTTGAATGTCCAATTTTCGGAAAAAGTAAACACATAAAATGCTTGTAGAATATGTGAAAAATAATTGTCCGTTTCATTGTTGTAGTAAACATCTTTGCCATTTTCATCGGTGTACATATACCCAGAAGGATTATAGCGCCTGTCTTTTTCAATTTGTTCCAAAGTTGCACCTTCCCATGTAATACCGGTTTTCTGATCACCATACAAATAATTAAACTTCAAAAAGTGTTTGGGTTTCACCAACCCTGCTGAAAAATAGGCAGACTGTTGCTCGGTTTTTCCATTACGAATATAGCCATCGCTATTGATTTTAGAGAGTTTTCCTTCTGCAAAAAAGCCGTTATCAAGTAATCCGGAGTTTACGAAGAGATCTGCGCCAAATGTGCTAAAACTTCCGCCTGTAACGGAAAAATCAAGACTGGGTTCTACAGAAAGTTTCCGAGTTTCCAAATTCACCGAAGCCCCGAAAGAAGCAGAACCATTAGTGGAAGTACCCACACCACGCTGAATTTGAACAGAATTGAGAAATCCTGCAAGGTTCGGCAGATTCACCCAAAATACTTCTTGCGACGCAGGATTATTCAGTGGAAGCCCGTTGATGGTTACATTAATTCGCGAAGCATCCACACCACGAATTCGAAACGACGTATTGCCCATGGCAGTGCCGTTTTCCGTAGTTGCAACCACAGAAGGCATCAACTGCAAAAGAACAGGAATATTGGTTACAGTGTTCAATCTTTGGATTTCAGTTTTATCCATGGTTGAAAAACTGACAGGCGTTCTTTCGTTTGCACGAACGGCTTGAATGGTCACGCTTTCTAAATCCATAAACCGACTAATGGAATCGGTTTGTTCAAGCGTTGCATCGTAGGGGCGTATGGCATACGCCCAATTGATTTGCATTAACAATAACAGCAGAAAAATTTGTTTAATTTTTTGTTTGATGTTCATATCTCTTAATTTTTTGTTTTCATGTTACAAAATTAGAGATGAAGAACGTCTTTTCCTACGCCGGCATTATCCGTACAGGTTCAGAGGGTATAATCTCAGCCTTTCAGCACCCCTAATTTTTTGCAAAGTTACAATTTTTTTTTGAAATGACCAAATTTTATAAACGTTTACCTATTAGTGTAATTGCACTACAATCGGTAATTTGTACTTGTATATAATCACCGATTTTTTCATTGGTGTGATTGAAAACAACGACCTTGTTTTGTGAATTTCGACCAAAATAACGTTTGTTGGACTTTTTGGAAACACCCTCAACCAAAACTTCAAACGTTTTTCCAACGTCGGATTGATTACTCTTGAGTGAAAGTTCTTGTTGTTTGTTGATAATCTCTGTTAATCGGCGTGATTTCACATTTTCCGGAACATCGTCGGGATAATTTTTTGCGGCAAATGTATCCGGACGCTCCGAATATTTGAACATGAATGCAGACGCGTAACCCACAGTTTCCATAAGGTTTAGTGTATTTTGGTGATCCTCTTCGGTTTCACTGCAAAAGCCGGCAATGATGTCTGTTGAAATACTGCAATCTGGTAAATATCGGCGAATTGCGGAAATTCGATCCAAATACCAAGCCGTATCGTATTTGCGTTTCATCTTTTTGAGAACGGCGTCGCTACCCGATTGAATGGGCAAATGAATGGCTTTGCAGATATTCGGATATTGACTCATGGTTTGCAGCAATTCATCGCTCAAATCTTTAGGATGTGATGTTGCGAAACGTACGCGGAGTAGGGGATTAACTTCAGCAACACGAGCCAAAAGTTGTGCAAAATTCACATCATTATACTGATACGAATTGACGTTTTGCCCTAATAACGTGATTTCGCGATAACCTTGGTCGAATAATTTTTGGGCTTCATTAACGATAGTTTCATAATCTCGACTTCGCTCTTTTCCGCGTGTGTAGGGCACTACACAATACGCACAAAAGTTTTCGCACCCACGCATGATCGCAATAAACGCCGAAACTTGATTATCGCCAACCCGAACGGGTTCAATTTCGGCATAAGTTTCTTCTTCCGAAAGCAGCACGTTTACGGCTTTTTCACCGCTTTCAACCGTATTTAACAAACTTGGCAAATTGCGATAAGCATCAGGCCCAACTACTAAATCCACCGATTGTTGAAGTAGCATCAACTCTTCTTTCAAACGTTCAGCCATACAACCCAAAATACCGATTTTCAAGTGTGGCTTTTTCTTTTTTAAAAAACTGAATTCCTTTAGACGGTTGAGTACGCGTTGTTCGGCATGATCGCGAATCGAACAGGTATTCATCAAAATAATATCAGCCTCTTTATAATTTTCAATCGGTGTATAACCTGCCGAAATTAAAACAGAATGTACAATCTCGCTGTCCGAAAAATTCATCTGACAACCGTAAGTTTCTATAAAAAAAGTTCGATTCATGTTGCAAAGATACGATTTTTTTCGTACTTTTGTACAAATTTTAATAAATCAAATTATGGAACCTATTTACACAGCCGAAGTAACCTCTATTGGAGGCCGAAACGGACAAATCAAATCTTCTACAGGCTCATTAGACTTTGAAGTGCGCTCACCGAAAGTACAAGGTGGCGCTGATGATTCTCACCCCAATCCCGAACAACTTTTCGCAGCAGGCTATGCGGCTTGTTTGGGTAGCGCTATCAATTATGCAGGATTGCTGAAAAAACTGCGAATTAACACGGAAATAAATATGAAAGTCAGTCTTTACAAAAGAGAAGACGTTGAAGTTGGCTTTAAGTTAGGTGTTGAAATAGACGTAAAAATTCCCGATGTTGACCAACAAACTGCGGAAGAATTGGTGAAAGAAGGACACAATATTTGTCCGTATTCATACTCTATTCGGAATAATGTAGAGGTTATTACGAAGGTTCGGGTGAATTAAGGATTTTCTTTTCTCAACTGTCTTTGTATTTCTTTCATCATTTTTTTCATTTCGCTTAGCTCTTGTTTAAGCGTGTCGTTTTTGCTTTTCACACTACGTTTCAATTTCATTACACCGAGATTGAGTTCGAGCGAAGTTTCTGCTGATGTTGGAAAATTCGTTGAGCAAACCGCCTGTTGATTCGATGATTTCGGGCTCGAGAACTTCTGTCTCCATTGAATTTAAGGCAGTGATGTTGTTAGTTAGTTGTTTTAATTTTGCGAATGTTTCTACGATTGCGATTGTTGTTTGCGTAGTTTGCGGACTTTTTAGAATAGTAGCGAGCATATAAAGTCCCTTTTCTGTGAAAGCACATGGTAATTTACGTGTTCTGCCCCAACTCTTCATTTTTTTAGGTTTTTGATTAATAATTTTGTTATGGACGAACAAAACCTGTCCATATATATATATAACGCTCAAAAACCGATTTTCGTATATTTTTTTTCTTAAAGTTTTTTAACATTTGGAGTAAAGCAATGAAAAACAGAGTGAGAAGTTATCAATAAAGTATTAACAAACCATACCTCGACGGAGTTTATATCGAACGAAGTGAGACACCTACCGGCTTAATAGCAGACAGATTCCTCGCTTCGCTCGGAATGACGAGAAACGTGAGGGGAGGAGAAAGGTGAAAAAGGAAAGGGCGACAAAGTCGCCCTTTCCTTTTTCACTTCTATTCTATAAGGGACGCCGTCATGTCGAGCGTAGCGAAGCGTAGTCGAGACATCCCCTGCTACAGGACGGATTATGAATCCGCAGAAGTGAGATTTCTAAAATCTACTACCTTGTCTATTTCCGAATCTTGGTGACTTTTTTCTGAAATAATCAGTTCAAAACGTTTGAATAGATCAAAAAACTCATCTCTACTAAATTCAGGTAGCAAGGGGATTCCTCGACTACGCTCGGAATGACGCCCTAAACTACCCACATTTTGAATACCCACAAGAGGTACAAGTCAAACACCCTTCCTTATAAATCACGCTCTCTTCGCTGCATTCTGGGCATTTCACTTTTTCAGCAATGGTTCCATCGGGAATATACTTTTTCAACGCACGAACTACACCGTTTTTCCAAGTGTTGATACTATCTTCACCAAGTTTTAAACTTGCAATCAAATCTACTGCTTCAGTAATTGGCATACCGTGGCGCAAAATTCCGGAAATCAAAATAGCATAATTCCAAAATTTTTCATCAAACGTTCGCGATAAACCTTCCACCGTGATGCGATAGCCTTGTTTATCCAAAAATTCGAAATCGTAGCGTGTCGGTTCATCGCCGTGTTCGTCTTTCACTTTAACAATAGAACCTTTATTTACGGAAGGCGGTAAATAAAAATCGTCGGCCAATCCTGTAAAAATCTCGTAAGGTTTGCCATGCTGTAAACCAACAACTGCAATCCATTTCTCATAATCGTTTTGGAAACGGACAATATCTGCATCTAAAATTTTTGGACGAGATGCCGGTTTACCTCCTATCACGGTGTCCTTTTTTTTGTCCGATTTGGAAACCAAAACACCTCCGCGAGAGCCATCGCGATAAATCGTCATACCTTTACAACCGCTCTCCCAGGCAGTTTGGTAAATTAGACTTACCAACTCTTCTTTAGTATCGGCCGGAATATTAACGGTTACGCTAATCGAATGATCCACCCATTTTTGAACTGCGCCCTGCATCTTCACTTTGTTTACCCAATCAATATCGTTCGAAGTGGCTTTGTAATACGGCGATTTTTCAATGATGACATTCAAATCCTCATCGTTCATTTCTTTCACAACTTCTACATCATAATCATTTTGAACTAACCATTCTACAAATTTCGGATGGAAAACATTGTGTTCTTCCCACGAATCACCAACTTCATCAATGTAAGATACTTTTACATTTTTATCATTTGGATTCACTTTCCGACGGCGTTTGTAAGACACCATAAACACAGGCTCAATGCCCGATGTGGTTTGTGTGCAAATACTCACCGAACCTGTTGGTGCAATTGTTAGCAACGCAATATTTCTGCGACCGTATTGCACCATATCTTGATACACTTCGGGCGCAACTTCGCGAATGCGATTTACAAACGGGTTGCTGGCTTCACGACCTGTTTTGTATATCGGGAAAGCCCCGCGTTCCTTCGCCATTGTAACGGAAGATGCGTAGGCATTTACAGCTAAATTTTTGTGAACTTCAACTGAAAAATTCGTCGCTTCATCACTTCCATAGCGCAATCCCAAAGCCGCGAGCATATCGCCTTCTGCTGTAATTCCTAAGCCTGTGCGACGACCTTCCATACTTTTCATTTTAATATTGAGCCACAAATTTTGCTCAATACGTTTGATTTCGGCTTCTTCGGGGTCGGCCTCGATTTTTGCCAAAATTTTATCTACGTTTTCCAATTCCAAATCAATGAGGTCGTCCATCAAACGCTGTGCTTTTTGCACGTGATCGCGGAACAAGTCCATGTTGAATTTCGCTTTTTTCGTGAACGGATTTTCAACGTAAGAATACAAATTTAACGCTATCAAACGACAACTATCATAGGTACACAACGGAATTTCTCCGCAGGGATTTGTGGAAACTGTTCGAAAACCCAAGTCTGCGTAGCAATCCGGCACAGATTCATTCGTAATCGTATCCCAAAACAACACACCGGGCTCTGCGGATTTCCAAGCATTGTGAATGATTTTGTCCCAGAGTTTTTTCGGATCAACTTCTTGAACAAATGTCGGATTCTCAGAATTAACAGGATATTGCTGAGTGAACATTTTACCCTCTTTCAAACACTGCATAAATTCGTCGGTAATTTTCACAGAAACGTTGGCTCCCGTAACTTTTCCTTCGGTCATTTTTGCATCAATAAATCCTTCTGCTTCAGGATGTTTGATAGAAATACTCAACATCAGCGCACCGCGACGTCCGTCTTGCGCCACTTCTCGCGTAGAGTTGGAATAGCGCTCCATAAAAGGCACCAATCCGGTTGATGTCAATGCGCTGTTCTTTACAGGCGAACCTTTCGGACGAATGTGCGACAAATCGTGACCAACGCCACCACGACGCTTCATTAATTGAACTTGCTCTTGATCAATTTTCATAATCCCACCATACGAATCCGAATCGCCGCCATTGCCGATTACAAAACAATTTGACAAGGAAGCCACTTGAAAATCGTTACCAATTCCGGCCATCGGGCTACCTTGCGGAATGACGAATTTAAAATCTTTCAGCAATTGATAGATGGCCTCTTCGTCCATCGGATTGGTATATTTTTTCTCAATGCGTGCAAATTCCCGAGCGATGCGACGATGCATATCATCGGGTGTCAATTCGTAAATATTGTTTTCGCTGTCTTTCAGAGCATATTTATTCATCCACACGTTTGCAGCTAAACTGTCTCCTTTGAAATAATCCGTAGCCTGTTCCAAAATTGTAGCATGGTCAAACGCTTGCAACTCGTTTTTTTTCCTTGTACTTGACATCTCCTGTGCCATTTCTGTTTTTAATTGCTCCTCAGAACTTGGTTTGATACGTCCGGAAGACACCTTATCATAAGGGGTTTCTGTGGTCTTGCTGTCTTCTTCAAGAGAAGTCTCTGCCTTAAAAAGTTGGTTTGTACTCATCGCAAAAATATAGTTTCAGTCTGCGAAGATACCACGAATTTTTGGAATAAACAACACCTTGTTTTTAACAAAAAAATGTTAATATTTTTTGTGCTTACATAAACAAGCGATAGAGAGTGTAAATAAATTTATTCACAAAAAAAATGCAAATTGTTAATAATTTTTTGTAACTTTGACAACTCAAATTCATTTCGATTTTATGTCAACCAATTACGAAAAATATCAGAGCCTTCGAAAACAATATCCCGTTTTTACTTACGAGTCATTTCACGTAACCTGTTCGGAAAAAGAAATGCGGATTGAGTTCCTGTTTGTTGTTGATGAACACATAAAATTTCAGCCGACATTATCTATACCGATTCGTCCGTTCTATAAAATTGATGAACTCTCCAATGAACAAATCAATCTATTGGCTTTTCATATCGGCATGATTGAATTGGCGAGTTATTGGAAAGCGACGTGTTCGCCAAAAGTTTTAATCAAACCTTTTGCTTTGTCAAATGCACAAATCGAATGGTGGAAAAAACTCTATTTTCAAGGGCTTGGCGAGTTTTTTTACGTGAATAAAGTGGCAACCACACAATCGGAATTTATGACGATTGAATGTATATCCGATGTCGTGTTGAAAAAACAAACGTTCAATTTAGATGAAAAAATTATCGTTCCAATCGGTGGCGGAAAAGATTCGGTTGTAACGTTGGAGTTGCTACGAAAATCGCATTTGGAATTGCGTCCGATGATTATCAATCCACGTGGCGCAACGTTGAATTGTGCGAAAATTGCAGGTTTCGAATGCGAGCAAATTATCGAAGTTAATCGTACGATTCATCCACGTTTACTCGAATTAAATGCAGAAGGTTTTTTGAATGGGCATACGCCGTTTTCTGCGATGTTGGCATTTGTTTCGTTACTTACATCGGCGATTACTGGAATGAAATATATTGCTTTGTCGAATGAGTCCAGTGCAAATGAACCTACGGTTTTAGGCCAAGATGTGAATCATCAATATTCTAAATCCTTAGAATTTGAGAATGATTTTAGAACTTATGTGAAAAATTTCATGTCTGAAAATTTCAATTATTTCAGTTTTTTACGTCCGTTGAATGAATTGAAAATTGCAGAGTATTTTTCTAAATTTCCGCAGTATCACAGCATTTTCAGAAGTTGCAATGTCGGTTCAAAAGACGATATTTGGTGCAATAATTGTGCGAAATGTTTGTTTGCGTTTATTATTCTTTCACCGTTTATTGAACCTCAAAAAATGATTGAAATTTTCGGCACAGATTTGTTAAACGCAACGCCTCTACAACACGTATTTAACCAATTAATCGGCATAGAAAACGTGAAACCTTTCGAATGCGTGGGCACAATTGACGAGGTAAACAACGCATTAAACCTGCACATTCAGCGTTTTCCCAATCACACGCCTGTATTGATTGAATATTACAAAACCTTGCCAAATTATACTAAAAATCCGATTGATATAACGAGCGAATTTTCAGCGGAACATAATTTATTACCTGTATTTTTAAATGGTTCAAGATTAGAATAATGGATTATTTCTTAAATTTTTCTGCAAATATACGAATAAATTTTGATTTCTCAAATTATATCTAAATTCACACTCTTTGATGTG
>Ga0136643_10000078_pt1 | contig 87565 bp, 72 predicted proteins | sample TergutLab28metaG_FD_96883 | JGI IMG/M metagenome (GOLD analysis project Ga0136643, IMG submission 96883) | Labiotermes labralis P1 segment gut microbial communities from Petit-Saut dam, French Guiana - Lab288 P1 (version 3) (version 3) | ecosystem: Host-associated > Arthropoda: Insects >... | reverse complement strand
CTAGGAAGTGTGAAAAAGAATTAAATTCACTACAGCTTTATATCAAATCACAAAGCCCGCATACCCAATAACGGCATAGGTATGCGGGTCTTTTTGAACGTATGTTCTGTCAAAGTCGAGATACATTACTGTATCTAATAATACTAAACATCAAAAAAAAATTCAATAAGGAATTTTATTTATTTCTTAACAATTTATTTCTTAACAACGTTATTGCCTACAATTAACAATTTTTATTCTGATCCATTTCAGAAACTGAATAATCGGTAAGTTCGCCAATGATAATAGATATACATATAACAATTGATTCACCGTCAATGTTTGCACTGTAAAAATATTTGCCAACATCGGTATCATTAAAACCGCCGTAACCAAAACAACTCCCAGTAAGAATGCACCTGTCACAAAGGGATTGTTGAAAAATCGACTTGTAAATAAAATCGGCTTTTTAGATTTTGCATTATAACCATGAAGCAAACGTGATATACATAAGGTACCAAAAGCCATGGTCATACCCAATAAACGGTCGCCTTGAAGGCCAATGAGAAAAGCAACCACTGTCATCACGGCAATTACAAAACCCTCTAAAGCAATGCTGCGCAGAAAATCCCCCGTCATAATAGATTCATGCATTGGACGTGGTTTTTCTTCCATAACATCAGAACTATGAGGCTCCATACCCAAAGCAATGGCCGGCAAACTATCTGTCAATAAATTAATAAAGAGCAAATGGATGGCAGCAAATGGCACAGGCAATCCTGCAATCGAAGCAAAAAGCACAGTGACAATCGCCGCAAAGTTTCCGGAAAGTAAAAACTGAATGGCATTTTTAATATTTCGATACAAATTTCGCCCGTTTTCCACAGCTTTTACAATCGTCGCAAAATTGTCATCTGTCAATACCATCGCCGCTGCGTCCTTGGACACTTCACTTCCTGTAATACCCATCGCAACACCAATATTGGCTTGTTTTAAAGCCGGAGCATCATTGACACCATCCCCTGTCATCGCAACAATATTTTGCCGTTCCTGCCAAGCACGTACAATCCGAATTTTATGCTCCGGTGAAACACGAGCGTATACAGAAATCTTTGGCACAAACTCTTTCAATTCCGTATCACACATGCTTTCAATCACAGCACCCTCGCAAGCTTCTGCTTCATCCTCTAATATACCAATGCGCCTCGCAATTGCCGCTGCTGTAATTTTATGATCACCTGTAATCATAATTGGCCGAATGCCTGCTCTTTTACATTCTGCAACAGCATCCCTTGACTCTTCCCGTGGTGGATCCATCATAGAAATCAAACCAAGAAATGTTAGATTGCGTTCATCTTCTATTGATAAACCCTTATCCTTTGACACTTTCTTATAAGCAAAACCTAATACACGCAAACCATCTTTAGAAAATGCTAAGTTTATTTCCTCTATTTTTTTATAATCCTCAGCCCGGATTGGTCGCACACCTATCTCCGTCCAAATATTGTCAATTCTATCCAACAACACATCAAAGGCACCCTTTACAATCGCTATTCTTTCCCCATCAATGGTATGCATGGTAGACATCCGTTTGCGGTCACTGTCAAAAGGTACTTCACTTTCTCTTGGAAATGTCTCACGCGCTGCAATTACATCCATACCCATTTTCATAGGTAAATGAATCAAAGCTGTTTCTGTGGGATCACCCATTTCCACCTCATTTACATGGGTAGAGTCATTGCATAATATACTGGCCAAAACCAATTTATAATGGGTTTTGTTATGTATATCCACATCTGATGCAGAAATCCTTTGTTCATTGATATAATAATCCTCTACCGTCATTTTATTTTGCGTCAATGTCCCTGTTTTATCAGAACAAATAATCGAAACGCTACCCAAACCCTCCACAGCCTGCAATTTTCGAATAATGGCATTTTCCCGCGCCATTTTTTGCGTCCCAAAAGCCAATACGATGGTTACAATAGAACTCAATGCCTCAGGTATCGCTGCTACCGCCAAAGCAACCGCAAAGATAAAAGCATCCGCAAAATTGCCCACCCCATAACGAAACATATTGATGCCAAATAAAATAGCACAAAATACAATAATAATAATAGACAAACGTTTGCCAAACTGATCCAAACTAATTTGTAACGGTGTTCTTTTTTCAGAAGTGCTCTTTAGCAAACCGGCAATTTTCCCAACCTCTGTATCCATGCCTATACCCGTCACAACAAAAGTACCACGCCCATAGGTCACAAAACTACCGGAAAACAACATATTGACCCGGTCACCTAAGGGCACTTCTTCTGCAATCACCTCCGTCATTTTTTCCACAGCAAGACTTTCCCCTGTCATGGCACTTTCATCCACTTTCATACTTGCACAGGTGACAATACGTCCATCCGCCGGCACACAATCTCCTGCTTCTAATAATACAATGTCACCGACCGTCACCTCAGAGGCCGGAATTGGGGTCATATTCCCCGCTCGAAGTACCTTAGCCTCCGGTCCTGCCAGTTTTTTCAAACTATTCAAGGATGCCTCTGCTTTTAGGGTTTGAACAGTACCTAAAACCGCATTAATTGTAATAACAATCACAATAACAATGGCACTATGGGCATCTCCCATAAAACCGGAAATCGTTGCCGCTGCAATCAAAATAAGCACAAGAAAATCTAAAAACTGTTCCAAAAATATTTGAATCGGATGTTTTTTCTTTCCCTCTACCAATTCATTTGCTCCGTATTTCTCTTGATGCTCCTTGACCTCTTCCGCCGACAAAGGCGCAATATGTCCGTTTACTTGCCGTTTTACCTCATCAGCCGTTTGTTGATAAAATGTAAGCATAATAGCCCTCCTATATTGGGTGCCAAAAGCCTTGGATAAAAGAAAAAGACTTTTATTGCACCTTAATCGTATGCAATAAAAGTCTCACCATTTAATCACGAACCGGATAATAAGCATCGTCATGACGATTTCGCGAACATTGAAAAAAAACAAATGCTAGTTACTCCCTCTTATTAACCTAAATATATGCCCATTTCGAACAAATGTCAAGTATAATTTTACTCTACATTATCCAAGGACCATAGGATTTCACCCACATAGTTACCAACCCGTACTTGGCTTCCATTTGTATCCACAGACAAACCAGTGCGATTTAACTGATTCCAGCGATCCGAAATTCTTGTTTCACGTAAACTGTCTACATGATTTACATCTTCTCGATGAACAATAAGCCTATCCTGATTTAATACCATTGGAGCTTGCCCCTCTAAACGGTATACCAATCCATTCTCTATCGTATGGCCATGAACTACGTTATGTAAAGGCTCTATTATTTGTGCTGTTAAAATCCAATCCGAACGCCTGGTTCTTGTATCTGTCACAACCAATCCCAAACCGGTATAGTTCTGCCACATTTGACTAATTGCGCTGGGTGTTATAACGATACTGCCAAAATCAATCAAATCAGGAACAACTAAACTTAATTCACCTGTCAAAGGCAATACAAAATTGATGTCATAGTTATTAAGCGGATGATTGTGTATACTCACACCTCTGTATGTAATATTCAAAACATCTGTATTTTCCGGTGGCAAAAACGCCAGGCTTGCCCTATTTCCATAAAACAGCACATCTGTCAAATAAAGATTTCCATAAAAACCCGCTTCCATTTCCGGCTCATAGATATAATCTTCTGTGAAAATGGCACCACCGTCTCCTGTGGCTCTATTACCCCGCATTTCCGCATCCGTCATTCGAATCACAGAACCTGTTGGCGCATAAATACCACCGCCGTTTTCCAAAGCTACATTATCGGAAATTCGACTGTTGGCACCAATGACCACTTCACTTCCGACATTTACATAAATACCGCCACCATATTGACGGCTGACATTTCCACTTATGGAACTGGTGCCACTCATATTGAGTCTTCCCTTTCCAAGAAATAAGCCACCACCTCTGGCACTTCCCAAATTAGGAGTGCTGGCATTGTTTCTATCTATGCTACTATTTCCATTCATATTTACAATAAATGTACCCGTGCCCAGAGGAGAAAAATGTAAACCTGCACCATCTGTGCTTGTATAATTTTCATTCAAACTACTATCATTGATATTGATTGTAGCAAAACGAGGTGCATAAATACTGGCTCCCTCCAATTCAGAGCGATTTCCATTAATTGAACTATTGGTCATTGTAAATATTTCATTGGCATTGACCAAAACCGGTGGTGTTTCCACAAAGATACCGCCACCTTGTCCAATCTCTGCCGTATTATTCAAAAAGTGAGTGTTTGCCATGCCATTAAAAATAACATCCGATTCAATATAAATACCGCCACCATTTCTTATCGCAGTATTATTTTGGAAAGTCCTTGTGTTGGCATTGCTTATATTCACAGCCGGTCGGTTTGCCAATGGAATCGGTTGCCCAATCACTGTAAAACCTACATACATACCACCACCATCTAAGCCGGCATGATTATCTTCAATCAACATAGAGTTTAATGTCATATTAAAATTGTGAACCCCATTAGAACCTAACGCTGTCGCTGTTTGACGAATGGTACTTCGCGGTCTAAAGTAAATACCACCACCACGTTCTGTGGCAATTCCACCACGGAAAACACCGTCGTTGATTGTAAAGTTGATATTATTGGTTCTAACCGCAGCAGCTGCACCATTAGTCGCAACCATATTGGGTGTGAAATTTAAAACGCCACCATTTACCACCGGATTTTCCCGTCCAAGAATCGTACCACCATTCATAACAAAGTTGATTGTATTTGTTCTTGTTGCCGTACCTGTCGTCGCCGTACCTGCTGCTGTCATATTGGGTGTTACGTCCAAGCCATTTCCAAACGTTGCATTGTCTGAAATTGTAAAGTGGAAATTGTTTGCCCGCGCACCGGTACCGGCACCAGCAAGATTCATAGCCGGAGCAATTCTATAATCGCCTAATATTTGTGCATCTCCACCTATATTTAACCTTAGATTTGCATTTGCTCCGCCCGTTCCACCTGTTGTCATTGAAATATTGGGCTCATAATATAAATCATAAACAACTGCATCTCCAGCTACCAAAAACATATTTTCCGGCATCGTACCGGATGCAGAACCACTTACCGTTGGTGCAAAAAACACACCGGCGCCTCTAGGTGCCACATTGTTACGGATGATACCACCCGTAATCCTAACATCAGGCATAGCATTTACATTGGTAAAAGCGGTTGAGTTTCGAACAAGACCAATACCACCACCGGAAACATGAGCTGTATTGCCGTCGATAATACCACCGAACATATTCACTGTAATTGGCATAGTACCATCTTGTGCTGCTTGTGTACCGGCACCAATACCACCACCGCTACTAACCGCTGTATTGTCTCTGATTTCCCCGCCATAAAGATTGAGAACACCTTGTTGGAAGAAAATACCGCCGCCACCGCCTTGTAGAAAGGCTGCTTCAGGTGAACCCTGGGTTCCGCTTGCTGTATTATCCCGGATAACACCTGCAAAAATATTCAAAACCGGGTCAGTCCCGCCGCCGCCGCGCATAACAATGCCACCACCGGATTGACGTGCTTCATTATAAGCAATCAAAGTAGGATTTGCCAACGCTGTTTCTCTGGCAAAACCTTCCGGTGCCATATTGGGATCACGTAACTCCAGCACTGCATTTTGATGGTTATTTACACCACCACCATGACGTGCCCAATTGTTAATAATGGAACCGCCATATATATTGATTCGACCAAAGCTCTCAACGCCACCGCCATCGCCACCGCTGGCCATTGCACGATTGTTGTCAAGACTACCTCCATACATATTAAAAATAGAATTGTGCCCTGCACCAATCCCGGCTCCACCACGGCCACCGGCAGGTCCGCCAACAGTATTATTATATATCGTACCACCAAACATATTAAATGTACTTGCTGCGGCTAATGTCGTACCTGTTCCTTGCCCTACAGAAAATACGGCTCCGCCAAGCTCTACGGAATGGCTGCCGGATATGGTACCACCAAACAGATTAAACACACCCAAATTGGCCACGGCTCCGCCACCGCTTGTACTACTATTGGGAGAACCGGATGTTGCAACATGGTTTCTGGTGAGCACTTGATTGCCATGCATAACACCACCATACATATCAAATTGTGCTTTCCCTGTCGCAGATGTACTACCTTCTATAAACACAGCACCTCCTCTGGACGGTGTTCCGCCAGCTGCTGCATTCTCATCCATCCTACCCGATAACATCACAAATCGGCCACCGGTATTTACACGCACGCCACCACCATCAACCTGTCTGTTTTGATTGATGTTTCCGCCATTTAAAATCAATGTTCCAGTACTATTTACTATGACCCCACCACCGGCCGTGGTATTTACAGCTGCGCGCCGTAAAGTCACACCACTCCCAATGGTTAATGTTGCATCACCGCCCACTTGAAAATGACGTGCTGTGGTAGTCGTAATCGCATAATCTGCTTCAGATTGGATCACAATATTCCTGCCGCTTCCAACAATCCTGCCATTTGCAGCGGATGGAGCTGTCGTAGTCATAGGAATATTTGCTGTAATATTTATCACCCATGGTTGACTCGCATTAACAGGCGCAGCAAGAAGTGCCGCATGTAACTCAGCCACCGTCCCTGCATTTATATCTACATTTGGCTCCAAAACACGCATCTCAAATCCCATCGGTGTCGTCAGTTCTTCCGACACAACAGGTGCAGGCTCGTAAGCCTTTGGCTCGTAAACCTCCGCTTCGTAATCTGCTTCGTAAACGCCCGCATTGTAAGCCTTATCTTCGTAAGTCTTATCCTCGTAAAGCTCGTCGTTATAAGTTTCTTCACCATGAACTTCTAAAAAATTGTCAATACTCTCATCCGCCCACAATACCGCAGGCACAAATGTTAAGAGTAATGCCAACAAGATAGCTAGTCCCGTAAAAAACTGAAGCCTTTTCTTTCTTTTTCGCATCTTTCTCACCTCTGAAACCGTACCACCTTTCCCTATCTTTCCCTATCTTTCCCTATCTTTCCCTGAGTTCTTACGTAATAAACTCATTTAATATTACAAGTATGTAACATAATTATGCATTTTCTTAATAACTTCGTCAACTCCAATTATTGTTTCCTTATAACTTTTTTTGACACAAAAAGGCCACAATCCACGTGTTTATCAAGATTGCAGCCTTTATATATTTTTTTATGTAATATTTTCTTAAAGATATATTTTTAATAAAGTTTTTATAAATACCTTTTTCTTACACAACTCCCTGTATTGTCATAGTGGTTGCAATTTTCTCAAAGCCGGCAATATTTGCACCAATTACGTAGTTGCCCGCAAATCCATATTTTTCTGCTGCTGCTGCCATGTTATGGGTAATGGCAACCATAATTTCTTTTAATTTACCATCTACTTCTTCAAAGCTCCAATTCAATCTGCCACTGTTTTGTGACATTTCCAAAGCCGAAACCGCTACACCACCGGCATTTGCCGCCTTGCCAGGGGCAAAAAGTACACCATGAGCAAGAAAATATTCTGTTGCATCTAAACTTGTAGGCATATTTGCGCCCTCTCCCACTGCAATGCAACCATTGGCAACCAAAGCCTTGGCATCCTCTAAAAGCAACTCATTTTGGGTTGCACAAGGCAAAGCAATATCCACTTTTACTGACCAAACGCCCTTGCCCGTATGATAGACAGCATTGGGGCGAAGATTTACATATTCACTTAAACGAGCCCGTTTCACTTCCTTAATTTCTTTTAACGCAAGCAAGTCAATGCCTTCAGAATCATACACCCAACCAGTCGAATCACTGGCCGTTACTACTTTCGCTCCCATTTCCTGTGCTTTTTGGATCGCATAGGTTGCAACATTGCCCGAACCGGATACCGCAATGGTCTTACCTGCAATCTCAATGCCGTTGATACTTAACATTTCTTTTGTCAAATATAGTAAACCATAACCCGTCGCCTCCGTTCGTGCCAACGATCCGCCATAAGTCAAACCTTTGCCTGTGAGGACACCCTCATAAACATTTTTGAGGCGTTTATATTGACCAAACATATAACCAATTTCTCTGGCACCGGTGCCAATATCACCGGCCGGTACATCCGTATCTGCACCAATATATCTTGACAATTCCGTCATAAAACTTTGGCAAAAAGCCATCACTTCCCTATCTGATTTTCCCTTTGGGTCAAAGTCAGCACCACCCTTGCCGCCACCTATCGGCAAACCCGTCAAAGAATTTTTAAAAATTTGTTCAAAACCCAAAAATTTGATAATCCCTAAATTCACGGAGGGATGCAGCCGCAAACCGCCTTTATAAGGCCCAATGGCACTGTTAAATTGAACACGATAACCGGTATTTACCTGAACCTGCCCGGAATCATCCACCCAGGGTACACGAAACTTAAACTGTCGTTCCGGCTCTACCAAACGCTCCAACAAAGCATCTCTTCTAAAATTCTCTTCATTGGCCGCAACCACCACGCGCAAAGACTCTAACACTTCTTTTACCGCTTGATGGAATTCCGGTTCCGCCGGGTTTTTGACAATAACACGTTCCATTACCTCATCAATATAAGACATTTATTTTCCTCCTTATGCATAACAATTGTAACTACATCCATTTTTTTACATATAATTTATCACCACCGATACCGCGATCAAAATATGACATATATAATACAAAGGCATAATCGCTTTATTCAACTGGTTATGCTCATATAATTCCCGAAACGCAATCATAAAGTCCGATATGACCAAACATACCACCGCTGCCAAAAATACCCAACGTGAAGCAATATTGCTAACACCATACACTGCTGCCGCCAAAGTCAAACATGAAATCGCAATGTATAAGCATCCCGCCACTGCTAATTTTTTATTTTTTTTCATTCTTGGCGTTGGTAAAAGCACAATATAAAAAAAGCCCAAAAACGGCACCAATAAAATCAAAAAAGGCAACCAAGAAAAACCACTGCTTTTGATAATATAAATCAAAAAGAAAATATGCGCAACCGTAAAAGCCGGAATTCCCAACAGCAATTTTCGATCTGCTTTTTGCGTTTTCATAATCAAATCACCCAAAATGGAAACCAAAAAAGCAATCACCAAAAACCATAAAATTCCCTGTTCTTCTCCTGTTAAAAAGAATACAATCATACAGATTAACGCACAAGAACAGGCCACTGACTCAATCAGCCAGAGTATGTTTTTCTTTTTAATTCTTCTCCAAGCATACGCAATGATAGCAATGATTGTTGGTACCAATGGCATCAAGTAAAAACTATTCCAAGTCATCATCATTCTAATGCTCCCACGATTTTATGTGGCACATAAAGTTCCTCTAAATAACCAATGTCTTCCATAGGGGTACCACGATCAAAACGGTGAATAATATATAAATCCAAATAATCTGTTCCCAACCGATTTAAAGTTCCATCTATTTCCTTTGCAATCGCCGTGGCACGCAAATTGCCTGGATTAAAATATACTTTACTGGCAAGAACTATTTTATCCCGTCTGGTATGCTTTTTAATTGCCTTACCTAAGTAAACTTCACTTGTACCCTCTGAATAGGTATTTGCAGTATCAAAAAAATTAATACCCAAATCCAAAGCTGCTTTAATTAATGTTTCACTTTCTTCTTCATTTAAAGTCCAGTCATGCATCGTACCGGCCTTACCATAACTCATGCAGCCTGCACAAATTTGTGATACCTTAATATTTGAATTTCCCAGTTTTATATATTTCACCCTGCATTCTCCATAATTTTTTAATAACCACACTGTTTATTTCATTATAAATAAAAGCAGCCACCACCTACAAATTCCCGCAACAATGATGTACTCGGTATATTTTCACTGCTAATCCCAACAAAATAATCAAAAAACTTCAACAATTTTTTTGCCTCTACATAAGCAGGATCATCTTTTTCAATGGCAAACAGCAAAGGCTCCACATATTGTTTTAACACTGCCAATTCATAAGGCAGTGAAGAGTTGAACATAATATCCGCCTCCTCTTGGAATGGAAAGATATATTGCTCCTCCCCTCGTTTTACCGATGCCCACATATTGATGGTAGCTGACGCAGAGATACCCCTTGTCCTTGTATCTCTCACAATCCGGCGAACCAAGCGCCCTTCTCGTGATGGTATCATATTATGCTCATCTACTTTCAACTGTGTCAATGGACTAATGTATATTTTAAATTTATGATCATCACTTAAACTTGCCGTCAGTTTTGGATTCAAACAATGAATCCCCTCAATCACAAGCACATCATGCTCACCCAATTGTTTTGTATTTTTGGGATCATAATGTCTTTTCCCCTTTTTAAAGTCAAACGTAGGTAACACCACTTCTTTTCCAAGCAACAAATCTGCCATGTCTTTATTAAAACTATCAATATCAATGGCTTCAATACACTCAAAGTTATAGTTTCCGTCTTCATCTTTTGGTGTTTTTTCCCTATCCACAAAATAATTGTCCACACCAATCGGGTGAGGCATCATACCGTTGGTTCTAAGCTGAATGGATAAACGATGGGAAAATGTTGTTTTACCGGAGGAAGAGGGGCCGGCAATCAAAACAAACTTTGTGCCCGCACGATTGGCAATTTCTCTGGCAATATCCGCAATCTGCCGCTCATGGTAAGCCTCTTGCACCAATACCATCTCCCGCATATCCGTGTGGGTAATCATATCATTGAGCGCACCAACCGTTCTGATTTTTTGTTCATCACCCCATACAACAGACTTCTGACGCACCTTAAACAATTTCATGCTCGGCTGAAAAGGCGGCACAACATGAGAGTTTTCTTTGGTCGGCATTTGCAAGGTGAAACCATCATCAAATACATGTAATGCAAACTTATCCAAATAACTGGTATTTGGTACCATATAACCATAAAAATAATCTTCAAATTCATTGATGCTATAAATATTTACTGTAGAAACCCGACGATATTTAAACAGCCGCTCTTTGTCATACATTTGATGCTTGTGGAATAATTGCAAGGCATCTTCCGTATGTATGCTTCGCTTACCGATTGGGATTTTTGCTTCCACCAACTCTTTCATACGAGCAGATACCTGCCTGATAAATTCCGCACTGACTGCCACATCACCCTCTACCGTACAGTAATAACCTGCACCAACAGAAAAATGAATCCGTACCCGCTCTACTCTATCATGCCCCCCCACATCATGGACGGCTTTAATCATAAGCATACACATACTACGACGAAATGTTTCAAAACCATTGTTATCCGCAGTCGTCACAAATGTTAAAGCGCAGTCACCTTTCAATTTCCTCCGTAATTCCTGCAAGCGATAGCCATTTTCCATGACCAACACAATCTTGTTTTCATAGTCATTCTGGAAATCTTCTGCGATTGTTTGATAAGAAGTATCCTTTGCGTATTGCTTTGTGACCTCACCAATTGTTACGTTAAAAAGTTTCATACGTGTTTTACTTCCCTTCTCATTTTTTATTATTGTTATCTAACTTGAAACGGTTGCTTAATCCGAGCTGTTTTAATTTCCAAGTTCCTATTTTTATTTAATAAAAAATCTCTTATGTCTGCAATAAAAATGGACTCTGTACCATAATGCCCCGCATCAATAACTGCAAGGCCTTTCTCCAGGGCATCTATTCCATCATGATGACCAATATCCCCCGTCACCAGCACATCAGCACCTTTTTTTATTGCCGACGCAATCACGCTTTTCCCTGAGCCCGGTGAAACTGCCAAACGCAATATATCCTTATCCAAATCACCAAATACTTTTACATTGTCTAAAATAAACGCATCTTTTACCAGCTCACAACATTCTTTTAAGGTAATGAATCTAGGTAATTCCGCAATTTTTCCAATCCCTCTGGTTTCACCGTCTAAAAATATCGTTTCTTCCAAAACCAAACCGTCATGCAAGCCCAATACGTCACTTGCCAAATCCGCCATACGCATCACATCATAGTTTGTATGCAAAGCAAAACAAGCTATATCATTTTGAATCAAATCAATCAGTTTTTGTCCAATCCCATCTCCGCTATTTATCACTTTCAGCGGTGTAAGCAACAAAGGATGATGGGTAATCAACATGTCTGCCTGCCAAGTAATTGCTTCTTTGATGATTTCATCCGTCGCATCCAAAGCTACAAATATCTTCTTTACTTCCTTTTTAAATCGCCCGCACAACAAACCTACATTGTCAAAATCCAAGGCCGTTTCACTTGGGAATGCTTGTTCAAATAGTTTTATTAACTCACGACATGTCATAATATTGTAACCCTTCTTCAATTAATTTCCACTCTTTTTTTAATTCTTTCTTACGCGTACAAATTGCCTCGCCTTGTCTATGCGCCAACTCTTTTATCACTTTACCTTTGATGGTTTTTTTCCACAATAAATACTCTTTTAATACAGGATGTTGTTGCGCTAAGAGCAATTTTCCATAAGTGATTTCCACCTCTGACCAGGCACACATATCCTTATTCGCAAAACACACAGGCGCAACTTTCATCATCGGGTAATACTTCCCCCCATCAAAGACCATCTCTTCTGCCAGAAATGAAAACCCTTGATCCAACAAAAAAGCACGCACCTTATAAAGCTCTGACTGGGGTTGTAAAATAAATTCTTTCACACTTCCAAGCAAGGTCCGGCTGGCTGAGAGAATATCCATAAGCAAACCACCACCCATACCGGCAATGACCACACTTTCTACCTTATAATCTTCTAGTGCACGCAAACCATCTGACAAACAGGTTTCTATTTGCTTTTCCAAACCAAAAGTTTTAATATTTTCACGTGCTATCTGCAAAGGACCTTTGTTGATATCCATTGCAAGAGCCTTTGGAACAATGCCACGTTCTACCAAAGCAATCGGAACATAAGCGTGATCTGTACCAATATCTGCAACAAACATACCTTGACTAACCAAATTGGCCACGGCATCCAACCGAAGTGATAATTTAATTTTCATCTTAGTCCAAATAATCCCGCAATTTGCGACTGCGACTGGGATGCCGTAACTTTCTCAAAGCCTTTGCCTCAATCTGGCGAATTCGCTCTCTGGTTACATCAAACTCCCGACCAACTTCTTCCAATGTTCTGGCGCGTCCATCATTCATACCAAAACGCAAACGCAATACTTTCTGCTCTCTTTCCGTTAACGTATCCAAAACCCCATCCAGCTGCTCTTTTAATAATGTCTGAGCCGCTGCCTCAACCGGTACAGGCACATTGTCATCTTGAATAAAATCACCCAGATGGCTATCTTCTTCTTCCCCGATTGGTGTTTCTAAGGAAACAGGTTCTTGCGATATTTTCAAGATTTCCCGTACACGTTCCACGGGCATATCCAACTCTTTGGCAATCTCTTCCGGGGATGGCTCTCTGCCTAATTCTTGCAGCAACTGACGAGACACGCGAATCAATTTGTTGATGGTCTCCACCATATGCACCGGAATACGAATGGTTCTAGCCTGATCCGCAATGGCTCTGGTGATGGCTTGTCGAATCCACCATGTAGCATAGGTACTAAATTTATATCCTTTGTGATAATCAAATTTTTCAACCGCTTTAATCAGTCCTAAATTTCCCTCTTGAATCAAATCCAAAAAAAGCATACCTCTACCTACATAACGCTTCGCAATACTTACAACCAGACGCAAATTGGCTTCCGCCAATTCCTTTTTTGCATCTTCATCTCCCTCTTCCATGCGCTTTGCCAACTCAATTTCTCTGTCTACATTAAGCAAAGGTACTTTTCCGATTTCCTTTAAATACATCCGCACCGGATCTTCGATGCTAATGCCATCCGGTACAGTTAAATCAATGTTTTCCACATCAACTTCATCTTCACTGGCAATCAATGCTTCTACATCGACTTCTTCCTCATCACTGGTAATTCTAAGGACGTCGATTTTATTGGCCTCCAAATGCTCAAAAACCGTTTCCATTTGATCTGTGTCCAATCCCATATCACCAAAAAAATCATTAATCTCTTGAATTTCCAAGATATTTTTCTTTTTTTTCCCAATGATAAGCAATTCCTTTAGGCGTTCCTCAAATAATAAGTTTTGCTCTTCCATCATACCTTAACTCTCCTTTATAAACTCTTCCAATTTGCGTTTTTCTATCATTATATTTTGCAAGCCTACCATATCTGTTGGTGCAAGCTGTTTGGTTTGCGCATCTATACTACCTTTTTTCACAATAACAATGGTTTCCCGCAAAGCTTGTTTTTTCTCCTCCGGTCCATCCAATTGAACAATCATAGAATGAAATAAGGATGCCACTTCTATATGCTCTGATTCCGCCGAAAAATAATTCAATATTTGAGAGGGGTTAACCTCACCTTTTTCATACTGCGCATATAGTAACTCAGCAACAGTTCGATAGAGCTCTTTTGTAAAATCAGCCGGCTGAACCAACCGTCGCACAATTTCAAAGAATGTCTTATCCTCCATCACCAAAGTCAATAATGCTTTTTGTGCTTTTAAAAGACCTGCTTCCGTTTTATTTTTGGGCCGCGTTTCGTCAGCCGGATGCGCCACATAACTTTGTTTGGGACGATTAACCGGTTTTATCATGTTTTCTTTCATAGCCGTATTTGTCACCAATTTCTTTAAACTATCTACCGCTATGCCATAATATTTCGCCACCGCCTCTATATAATTGCTCCGCTCCAACTCTTCTTCAAAAACCAAAAGCTTTTTTGCTACTTCTTGGAAAAACCCCGTTTTGCCTTCCGGTGTTGTCATTTGAAACGCTTTTTCCAAAACAGTCAGGCTAAACATAAATCCATTTTGCGCCTCTGTGATACGTTTTTCAAATGCTTCTGTCCCCAATGCTTTTAAGAAATCATCCGGATCCTTATAAGGTTCCATGCGAATGATTTTCGTAGAAATACCTACCTCACGCAAAATCGGAATACCCCGAAGTGCTGCTCTTGTACCTGCTTCATCGCTATCATAAGTCAAATATACCTCATTTACATAACGCTTAATCAAATTGGCATGGCCATGGGTTAAAGCCGTACCCAAAGTAGCAATTGCATTGGTAAAACCATACTGATGCAAGGCGATTACATCTAAATAACCCTCACATACAAAAAAGAACGGCCTCCTAGAGGTTCTCGCCCGATTTAAACCATATAAATTGCGACTTTTATCAAAAATCAAGGTTTCCGGAGAGTTTAAATATTTCGGTTTACCCTCTCCCATCACACGACCGCCAAAACCAATAACCCGACTATTGCTATCCATAATGGGGAACATCACCCGATTCCAAAACCTATCATAAACACCTTGTTTTTCATCGGCTTGAATCAAGCCCGCCTGTCGCAATAACTCTTCCGTATGCCCCTGTTCTCTTAAATATTTGTATAAGTCATCACTGTATTGATTTGAATAACCCAAACCAAAGACTTTCACCATCTCCGGACGAATCTCTCTCTCTTTGATATATTGCAACGCATACTGCCCCTGCGCACTTTGCAATTGCATATAAAAATAACGCGCCGCCTGCTTATTAATCTCAAATAATATTGCTTTTAAATCTGCCTTTTCCCTTGCCTCTTTAGAATATTCAATTTCCGGCAATTTTATTCCTGCACGATCTGCCAGAAATTTAATCGCCTCAACAAAAGTAAAATTTTCATATTGCATAATAAATGTAAAAACATTACCACCTGCCCCGCAACCAAAACAATAATACATCTGCTTTCCACGAGACACCGAAAACGAGGGAGATTTTTCGTTGTGAAAAGGGCAAAGACCAAAATGGGAGCCACCTTTTTTTTCCAGGCGAACATATGCAGAAATCACATCTACTATGTCACTACTTGTCCGAATTTCTTCAATCACTTCTTCCGGATAATACATAGGACTCCTTTCCGCACGTTCGTTGTTCTCCGATTGTAACTGCCATGTAGTAGTTATTCTGTGAAGAAAAGTAATTTCCTTTTTTTCTCTTAAAAAATTATCACATCAATTACAAACCCACCGAACTTAACCCAGCAATACCTCCGCCTCTTTTACATTTTGAATCACCGGCACACCAAAGGGACAACGCACTTCACAATGGCCGCATTCCACACAACTTGCATGAGCCAAAGCGGCATACTCCATCTGCATAGAAGCAGATATATGCTCCAAATCTAATCGTGCCGTATCCAATAATCTATGTATCGCTGCAATGTCAATCTCAACGGGACAAGGTTGACAATGGCTACAATAAACACAACTACCTTTAAAATCATTTCGCACACGACTCAAAACTTCTGCGTAGTCCTTTTTTCTATCATCCACTGAAAAATATTGCATCACGTCATGCATCTGCGCAGCGGTCTGACAACCGGGCAAAACACTGGCCACCGCCGGACGGGACAAGGCATAGTGAATACATTGATGTACGGTTAAGGGCTGCGCATAAGGTGTGTGTTCTGCCGAAAGCAGCTTTGTCGCACCAAAAGCTTTCATCACCGTAATCCCAATTTGCTTTTGTGTACAGATTCGATACAATTCCGCACGTTTTGGATCAATCCCCCGAAACAAATCACTGCCAAATCCTTTCTCTGAATAATCAAATACATAATATTCCGCGGGCAACATATCAAAAGCGGGATTGATGCTAAATAGCATCATTTCCGGTACACCTGTTTCAATGACTTTCATCGCTGTAACAGGGCTATGTGAACTAAATCCAATATGATGGATATCCCCTTGTTTCTTTAATTGCTCCACATAAGTCACAAAACCTGTTTCAAAAACACCTTTATAGTCCTCTTCTGAATCAATAAAAAACAACATACCAAAATCAATATAACCAAATTTCCGTAGCAACGCCTCAAAGTATTTCTTCACTGTAGGCAAATCCCGGCTAATATCATACTGCTGATTTATGTCTGTTGCCCCAATATGTCCTTGTATCATAATATCCTTACGTCTGTTGCCCAATGCCTTAACAATATGATCACGAATTTCTTCACCGGGCATAAATACATCAAATAGATTCACATCATGAGCCAAGGCTGCATCAATGGTTTCTTTGACCTGCTCATAAGGTTTTCGATCCAAATGCTCACATCCCAAACCAATTACACTGGCTTTTTTTCCTGTTTTTCCTATCTGTCGATATTGCATGATTTGTTCCATATTAATCCACCTTTACATCCAATCAGAATCCATAACCACCCTGTCTTTATGAATCTCCACGCACGGTATTTCCACGCGTTTCACTTCCTGCATCAACTTATAAATTTCTTCCTTTACCACATAAGTATCTATCAGCAAATCTGCAATTCCCTGTTTCTTTGGTGTAAATCCCGCTACCACATACAAGGCTCCAAAAGGTATCGCTTGCAAGATATACCGCCCTACACCCTCACGTAGAAGTACGATTCCCCAAGACAATTTTTCTTTATCCTTGCCCACAACACGCAGACCAAAAATCATCTTACCGATGGTTTGACCGTTGCTTAATTTCGTCAGCAAAACAAAATATGCTAGAAATAAAAGTAAACCCAAGGCCCCGTACAAAGTCAAAATCCCGGAACCTCTTGAAATGGACAACATTCGAAATAAACTACCTAAAAGTCCACCCGTTAAGGCTGATATTAACAATATATCAACCAAATAAGCAAAAAAACGTAACCAAAAACCGGCATACATCATATGTGAATATTTATCCATACTATCTACCTCCATAAATCATCATCAATCTAGGAGCACGATTGGTATCCAAAGCACGTGCCAATTGTTCATTGATATTGTTATTCCCACCAAGCAAATTAGATAAATGAAAACCAAACAAAGATGAAAATGTATCAGAAGCATCATAAAAACGAATTACTTGCGCATTTTGATTGCCAATTGTATCTTTCATAGCATCAATTGCATCCTCTATTTCACCTAATTCATCTATCATGCCCAACTCTAATGCTTGCAAACCATCTACAATACGTCCATCCGCGAAAGTCCTTACTTCTGCTTCACTCATGCCACGTCCTTCTGCAATAATACGTACAAATTCGTCCTGCATATTATCCACCATGCTTTGCATGATTGCTTCTTCTTCGTCTGTTACGGGCCGATATGGGCTAAAAATATCCTTATGATCACCACTTGTTACTGTCATATCACTCACCCCAAACCGTTCCATCAGTCCGGTAAAATTCAAAGAAGAAAAAATCACACCAATTGATGCCGTCAAGGTTTCCGGAGTAGCAAAGATTCTATCTGCCCCCACAGAAATATAATATCCTCCTGAAGCTGCCATAGAACCAAAAGACGCATAGATAGGAATTTCATAATTTTCTTGCAAATAATCCAAACGACGTTTGATTTGTGCTGACTCATAAACGCCTCCACCTGGTGAATTTACAAATAATACCACTCCACGAATGGTTGCATCCGCAGCAATTACCTCCAACGATTCTAAAAATAAATCGTGATTATAAGTAGCTGTATCAAAAATGGAAGTACCACCACCACTGATAATCGCACCATCTACTCGCAAAACCGCAATCTGTTCTAAAGGATTCCCAGAGCGTTCTACCTGTGTACCTAAATCACTACCTGTACCTAATATATCCATAAAATTCACACCACTCTCTTCGATACTCACAGTGGCAAACAAACTCACCAACTGAATGATAACCGAAAAGAATAACACCACTGTCGCAATTCCAATTGCTGCCCATCTTTTTCCATTCATTAATAATCTCTCCTTTTTTAATATGATTTACTTTGAAAAATTTCCATATATCTAAGGTCGCGACTTATTTCCGCTTCCATCCCGCTTCGCCACTTTTAAACGATTCAAAGATATTTGCTTATCCTTGTAAATCCCCTTACTTTCTATACCCTCCTCAATCAAATATATTTGTTCTACCACATCATCTTTGCGCAATTTTATACCGCGTACACCAACGGCGTTTTTCTTCTTTTCAGATACTTCACATACCGGAAAACGCAGAAAATAACCTGATTTTGTTTGTAGAACCAAATGCTTATCCAAGGCAATCAAAGTCACAGCAATCACCTCGTCATTTTCTTGTAATTTGGTAGCTCCAATCATACGTTTTGCCACTTGAAACTCACTGCCTGCCACCACTTTGACCCAACCCTTTGCTGTGGCAAACAAAAATTTTCCAAAATATAATTGTTGGTCATCATATACCGCTACGATTTGCTCTTCATTGCTTTGATAAGTACTTACATTATCAATGGGAGTACCTTTATCCCGCAGTTTTCCAAAAGGCAAGTCCAACACTTTAATCTGATGCATTTTTCCGGCACTGCCAAAAACACAGATTTTTCCGGTATTCTTACAAGAAACAACGTATTTATTCTCTGCATCTGCCGATTCTTTATTTCGCTCATATAGGCTTAAATCAATCACTTTTGCATAACCAAAACGATCCATCAAAAATACCACGTCCTGCTCTTCTATTTGTTTTTCTTCAAAAACCGCCGCCTGTGCATTTTCAATGACCGTTTTACGTTTTCTCGCAAATTCTTTTTTATATGCTTCCAACTCAAACACAATCAGTTCTGACATGGAATCATAATGATCCAATATATCCCGATAGCGCAAAATATTTTCCAAGGTCTTTTTATGCTCCTGCTCCAAAGCCTCTATTTCCAAACCAATCAAGCGATGCAAACGCATATCTAAAATGGCTTGTGCCTGCCGCTCTGTAAAACGAAGTAAACCTGCCATTTTTTTGCTGATATTGGACTTAAATTTAATGGTAGCGGTTTCACCATGTATTAAGCAAGCCTTGGCCTCCTGTACATTTTGACTGCCACGCAAAATTTCAATAATCAAGTCAATCACATTACAAGCCTTAATCAAACCCTCCTGTACTTCCTTGCGTTCTTCCTCCGCTTGCAATAAGGTTTTATATTTCCTTGTCGTCAATTCAAATTGGAAATCAACAAAATGTTCAATCAAAGACTTTAGACCCAAAACTTCCGGGCGACCATTGGCGACTGTGAGCATATTTACCCCAAACGTATCCTCCAAACGCGTCTTTTTATAAAGCATATTTTCCAAATTTTCTGTATCAGCACCACGTTTTAACTCCAACACAATGCGAATGCCATCTTTTGAAGATTGATTGGAAATATCTACGATATCCGTGGTCTTTTTATTTTCTACCAAATGATAAACATCATTCAAAAACTTACCAATGCCATTGCCAATCATTGTATAAGGAATCTCGGAAATGACCATCTGCTTTTTGCCACCTTTTAATTCCTCTATTTCTACCTTACCACGGATGCGCACCCTACCTTGCCCCGATTCATAAATACTCAATAAATCATCTTTATTGACCACACTACCACCTGTGGGAAAATCAGGTCCTTTTAAATATTTCATCAAACCACGTGTTGTGATTTCATTATTTTTCATATAAGCAATCACAGCCTGAATCACTTCCCCCAAATTATGAGATGGAATACTGGTTGCCATACCAACGGCAATCCCCTCCGCACCATTAACCAACAAATTGGGTACACGGACAGGCAAAACCACCGGCTCTTTTTCTGTTTCATCAAAATTAGGCGCATAATCTATAATCTTTTTATCCAAATCAGCCAGATAAATGTCTTGGGTATACTTGGTCAAACGCGCCTCGGTATAACGCATCGCCGCCGCACCATCACCCTCGATAGAGCCAAAGTTGCCATGACCATCTGCCAAAATCATGCCCCGCTTAAATCCTTGCGCCATCACAACCAACGCCTCATAAATGGAGCTATCTCCATGAGGATGATATTTTCCCATGGTATCCCCGACGATACGAGCACATTTTCGATAAGGTCTATCATAACGTAAACCCAATTCATACATAGCGAATAACGTTCTGCGTTGTACAGGTTTTAAGCCATCCCGAACATCAGGCAAAGCCCTTGCAATAATTACACTCATGGCATAATCTATATAAGACTTTTTCATAATCTCAGCGTAATCGGTTTTAATGACCTGTGTATCTAAATTTCTTTGTGAACTCAATGTTATCTCCCATCTTTTTGCGCATTTTAAATGTCTAACTCCGCTTCCATCGCATTTTCATAGATAAAAGCACGCCTTGGCGGCACTTCACTACCCATTAACATCTCTGTGATTTCAGAGGCCATCCGCACATCTTCAATTTCTACCAGCTTTAAGGTTCTGCTCTCAGGGTTTAAAGTAGTCTCCCACAATTGTCCTGCATCCATCTCACCTAAACCCTTATATCTTTGTAAAGTAAATGACTGATCTTGATTGGCTCTTCGATATCTCTCCAATTCCTTGTCATCATATAAGTAGGATTCCTCTCCTTTTTTTGGCATTACTTTATAAAGGGGTGGCATGGCTACATAAACATGCCCATTAAAAATCAATTCCGGCATAAAGCGATAAAACAGAGTCAACAGCAATGTAGAAATATGTGCACCATCTACATCTGCATCAGCCATAATGATGATTTTTCCATACCGCAATTTGCTAATATCAAAATCATTGCCATAACCCTCAGAAAAACCACAACCAAACGCATTTATCATGGTTTTGATTTCTGCATTGGCAAGAATCTTATCAATGCTGGCCTTTTCCACATTTAAAATTTTTCCACGGATGGGCAAAATCGCTTGGAAATTTCGATTTCGTGCCGTTTTTGCAGAACCACCGGCCGAATCACCCTCCACAATAAAAATCTCGCATTTATCCGCATCACGGCTTTCACAATTTGCCAACTTACCATTGCTATCAAAAGAGTACTTCTGCTTTGTCAGTAAATTGGTTCTAGTTCGCTCTTCCGTCTTGCGAATTTTCGCCGCTTTTTCCGCACATTCCAACACCTTTTTCAAAGTTTCCACATTGCGATCAAAATATAATGTTGTCTCATCCCCGGCTACCTTGGCCGTAGCTTTAGAAGCATCCGGATTATCCAATTTGGTTTTTGTTTGTCCCTCAAAACGTGGGTCCGGATGTTTAATCGAAATAATCGCAGTCATACCATTTCGGATATCCGCCCCTGTGAAATTGCTATCTTTCTCCTTTAGTACACCCAACTCTCTGGCATACTGATTCATTATTGTGGTAAATGTGGTTTTAAAACCCGTTATATGAGTTCCACCCTCCGCATTAAAAATATTATTACAAAAACCTAGAATATTTTCATGAAATTCATTGACATATTGTATCGCAATCTCAACTTCAATACCCTCAGCCTCACCTTTAAAATAAATGGGCTCATGAATGGCGTCTTTCTTTTTATTTAAATCTCTGATAAAACCCAGAATGCCCTCCGGCTCATGATATTTCACCTTTTCAATGGGTGCAACACGCTTGTCTTCAAATAGAATAGTTAAATTTGGGTTTAGATATGCCGTTTCATGCAAACGGCTCTTGATATCTTCCGAACGAAACTTTGTTTTTTCAAAAATCTGGTCGTCCGGCAAAAATTGAATCTTTGTACCTGTTTTTTTAGTTTTACCCAATGTAGGCAGAAGTCCATCTGTCAAATCAATCACAGGAATGCCACGTTCATAACGATCATGGTGAATGAAGCCATCCCGGCTGATTTGCACATCCATGTAAATAGATAAGGCATTTACCACCGAAGATCCAACACCATGCAAACCACCGCTGGTCTTGTAAACCGAATCATCAAACTTACCTCCTGCATGTAATGTTGTATAAACAATCCGCTCTGCTGACACACCTTTGCTATGCATACCAACAGGAACACCCCGACCGTTATCAGAAACCGTTGCGGAACCATCCGCTTCTAAGGTTACAGAAATCAAATCACAAAAACCAGCCAAATGTTCATCTACCGCATTATCTAAAATTTCATATACCAGATGATTCAACCCTCTGGTAGAAACACTTCCTATATACATGCCCGGTCTTTTCCGAACCGCCTCTAATCCCTCTAATACGGCTATGCTATCGGCATCATATGTTTGCTTCGCCATCCAAGTCACTCCTTACATTCTTTTGATTTTATCTCATACAATCTTCATATTATCATAGGGAAAGGCATTTTCCAACCATTTTCCAAAATATCATGCTTTTTATGTTGACTTTTTAAGTTCTTTGCCGTAAACTGTATGAGTATGTTTCGTTGGATCGACCGTGTCCGTAGCCAACGTCACTTAAATATTCATATTTTCAATTCGGAGGATAAAAAATTGGCTAATATTAAATCTGCTAAAAAGAGAATTTTAGTAAATGAAACGAGAGCTGCAAAAAATAAAGCAATCAGATCCAGAGTAAAAACCACGATTAAAAAAGTGGATGCTGCTGTTTTAGAAAAAAACAAAGATGCTGCAAATGCTGCTTTAAAAGATGCGATTGTCGAAATTACAAAAGCCGGCAGCAAAGGTGTTTATCACAAAAAAACCGTTTCCAGAAAAGTTTCACGTTTGACAAAAACTGTAAACGAATTGGCATAGAGGTGTATCAAAAAAGCGTCTGCTACCGTCATAGCAGATGCTTTTTTGATTGACTTTTATAATAGCGCAGGGTTATTGAACCACATCTAAACGTCAATTTTTATTATTTACAACTTATATTTTTCTATATTTTTTATTGTTATCAGATATATCTTATGCTATACTCAAAACAAAGCGAGGTGACAGTTATGATTAAGCGTGAAATGTATTTAAAAAAAATAAGACCATTTATTGATAAAGATTTAGTCAAAGTTCTCACCGGAATTAGGCGTAGTGGGAAAAGTGTATTGCTTCAGCAAATCCTGGAAGAAATTAATAGTCAACATACAGTTTATCTAAATTTTGAGGATCTCGGCTATCGTCATCTTTGTAATCATTTATCATTGCATGCATATATATGTGAACAAATAAAAAACACGCAAGATAAATTTTATTTATACTTTGATGAAATCCAAGAAGTCGACGGTTGGGAAAAAGCGATCAACTCACTTAGAGTTAAGTTTAATGTTGATATATTTATAACAGGTTCTAACTCGAAACTATTATCAGGTGAGTTGGCAACCTACATTGCAGGGCGATATGTTTCTTTCGAGATATATCCTTTTTCCTTTGCCGAATTTACAACGATTAATCCAAATTATGATTTTAATGATTACTTACGCGTAGGAGGGATGCCCTTTTTGTCCAGCATCCCCTTGAACTCTGATGTAAGTAAAAGATATCTGCAAGACGTGTACAACTCTGTTGTCTTAAAAGATATCGTAAAAAGACATAATATGAGAGATGTTGATTTACTCGAGCGTATCATTTCGTATACGTTGGCAAATATTGGCAGATGCTTTTCTGCAACGAGTATTTCTAAATTCTTTAAAGCCGAAAAAAGAACCGTTGCACCTGAAACGATTCTTAATTACTTAAAAGCATGCGAGGATGCATATTTACTATATAGACTAAAAAGCCAAGATATTAATGGAAAACGAGTCTTAAAGGTAAATGAGAAATATTATGTTGTTGACCATGGTCTACGCAAGGCTGTTACCGGCTCTAATCTGGAAAGTATTGAATTAACATTGGAAAATATTGTAGCAATTGAGCTTTTCCGTAGAGGTTATCATGTTTCTGTCGGACGTGTTGGTGAGCAAGAAATTGATTTTGTAGGAATAAAAGATGATTCCAAAATATACATTCAAGTGTGCTATTTACTAAATGAGGAATCAACCATACAAAGAGAATTTGATTCCCTGCTTAAAATAAAAGACAATTACCCTAAATTCGTTTTATATAAAGAAAGTTCTTATAAGGGAAATTATGAAGGTATACAAGCAATTGAAATAAGCCAGTGGCTACTGAATTACTAGAGTATTATAGATTGTAGTGTATTTAATAATACACTACAATCACCAGTCATCACCTTCTAATTGCTTTTCATTTTCGTATTGTTGATAATCTTTATATTGTGGTTCATTCAATGCATTTTTACAAACAAACTCTCTTCCACAAAATTCGCATATTCCTGTTTTTTGCTTTATATCTATACGGATAGATGCACCACAAGACGGGCAAATAAGCGAAACAACATTATTCATGATTTTCTCTCCTGTTTTATTTCGTTGCCGGTACAGCGCGACAATTTGATTGCAAAATAATTGACCCCTGACCTGTAAACTGGGCTGTAAATTCAGTCCAAAGGGTTCCCCTTTGTTGGAATGTCCGATATTGTAAGCCGGCAGACCAGGCGACTAAATGATTTACATCAACATTAATCGGTCTTTGCCCATTTAGGTTAAATTTTTGTAACGTACCACAAGAATCTACAATACATGACCCTGTCCCGGATGTCTGTAGCACACAAATCGGTATTCCGCCGGAAAATATTCCGGACCAACTTGTTTGTTTCACCTCAAAATTAACTGCCATATCACAAGCCAAAAAGGCACCACCTATCATTTCCCATTGTTGACCGGTCTTATCATCACAAAACAATTCAATAATATCCCCGGGAACACAGGGCGCAACTGCAAGTCTTGCAGGTTGTCTCCCTTGCACAACCGTTAATAATTTATTTGCTCTGCTAAAAAATCCGACTTTCTTTCCGCCTGTTCTTCTTTGCCTATGAGCATTTGTTACCGTTTCAAATAACAAGGTTGGATCTGAGTAAACCATGGTTCCCGGTTCTATGCAAATTGCTTCATTTTGATTCAACGTTATTTCAATGACGGGAAATGGTGTACCATGTTTTTTCTCATAGTTCATATGCTATACTCCTTTTATTTTTATGAAACTTATTCCGCTAACTCCTGAAACAATCCTTTCATGGTCGGATATATCTTTTTAAATTTCTGATACCGTTCTTCGTACTTAGCGACCAATTCCTCATCCGGTTCTACCGTATCCACGATTTTCACCAACTTATCACAAGCCTCTTCTACCGATGCATACGCTCCGCAGCCCACTGCTGCTAGAATGGCTCCGCCATATCCGGGACCTTCTTCCGCTTCAATCACATCTACTTTTAAATTCATGATATTGGCAATCATTTTCTTCCAAAGGGGGCTCTTGGCTCCACCACCGCAGATTTTTGTGCGCTCAATTTTAACGCCCAGACTTTTCGCTACTTCCAAAGAATCACGCAAACCAAAGGTCACACCCTCCAAAACCGCTTGGGTCATCTCTTCACGAGTGGTATCCATCGTCATACCTGTAAAGGTAGCTCTGGCTTTTGGATCATTGTGCGGAGAACGCTCACCCATCAAATAGGGCAAATAAAACACTTGATTCTCACCTAATTTCAAAATACCCTCTTGCTCTTTGGCATATTCTGATGTTTTTAAAATATCGTCCATCCACCACATATTACAAGATGCTGCACTCAACATACAACCCATTAAATGATAATATCCATCCGCATGATCAAAAGAATGTAACGCATTGTACTTATCCACACCAAAGTTTTTACTGGAAACAAAAATTGTACCCGAAGTTCCAAGGGAAATATTACATTTTCCTTCTCCCACCGTACCGGTGCCAACGGCTGCTGCTGCGTTGTCTCCTGCACCTGCTACAATCTTTACCGTTTCACTTAACCCCAATTCTCTTGCTAATTCAGCTTTTAAATGCCCAACCACTTCATAACTTTCATAAAGCTTTGGCAACTGCTCTTCTCGAATACCGCAAATATCAATCATTTCCTTAGACCAACACTTGTTCTTTACATCCAACAAAAGCATACCGGAAGCATCCGAATAATCGGTACAAAATGTACCGGACATTTTATATGCAAGATAATCCTTAGGTAACATAATCTTCTCGATTTTTGCAAAGTTCTCAGGCTCATTTTCTTTTACCCAAAGAATTTTAGGTGCAGTAAAACCGGCAAATGCTATATTGGCGGTATAAGCAGATAACTTGTCCTTACCAATGACATCATTTAAATAATCAGTCTCCTTGATGGTACGGCCATCATTCCATAGAATAACCGGACGAATGGGCTTATCTTCCTTGTCTAAAATAACCAAACCATGCATTTGTCCACCAAAACCAATCCCGGCCACTTGACTCTTATCACAGTCCTTGGTTAACTCCCGAATGCCCTCTTTTGCATTTTCATACCAAGCAGAAGCACTCTGCTCAGACCAACCGGGGTGAGGAAAATCAACAGAATGTTCACGGGAAACCACATTATGAATCTTTCCTTTCTCATCCATCAACAATAACTTCACCGCCGAAGTACCCAAATCAACACCAATATATAACATTTTTCAGCCTCCTAACCCCATGGATTTTCCGTTTTATACAACACGCCTGCCGGTTTATTATAACTAATCTCTTCCACAGGAACCCCAATATATTTAAATACCTCAAACATAGATTTTCCAAAATGTCCAAAGGCTACAGCTCCATGATGGGGATAACCACCCTCAATCAATGCATGACGATAAAATCTTCCCATTTCAGAAATAGCAAACACACCAATCCCACCAAATGAACGGGTTGGCACAGGCAATACCTCACCCTCTGCCACATATGCTTTTAATTTTGCATCCGGAGAACTTTGCAAGCGATAGAATGTAATCTTACCCGGCGCAATATCTCCCTCTAAAGTACCTTTTGTGATTTCAGGACCCATCATAGATGCCATAATACGTTGGTACTCCAAAGAATACTTCGCCAATTTCTTAGCCGGCGTATTACCACAATGGAAACCCATAAATGTATCTGTATGCTTATAATCAAACTTACCTTTGATACCCGCTTCGAACATATCTGTTGGCACATCATTGTTAATATCCAACAATGTTACAACATCATCACTGATTGCCAAACCAATCCACTCACTCAATGCACCATAAAGATCCACTTCACAAGCCACCGGAATACCCCTGTCAACCATACGGCTATTTACATAACAAGGCACAAAACCAAATTCATGTTCAAATGCCGGCCAGCATTTTGATGCCAATGTTACATATTTGCGATAACCTTTATGATTTTCAATCCAATCTAATAATGTCAACTCATATTGAGCAAACTTTGGTAATAACTCCGGATAATTATTGCCGTCACCAAGCTCTTCTTCCATTTCTTTTACAAGAGCAGGAATTCTTGGATCACCTTCTAAAGCTTTAAAAGCATGGGCTAAATCCAACTCTGAATTTTCTTCCACTTCCACTCCGATATCATACATCTGTTGAATCGGCGCATTACAAGCCATAAAGTTTTGTGGACGAGGTCCAAAACTAATCACTTTTAGATTCTGCAACCCATAAACCGCTCTGGCAATTGGTGCAAACTCTTGAATCATATCCGCACATCTGCCCGCATCCCCGATTGGATACTCCGGAACATATGCCGCTAACTTACGAAGTTTGATGCTATAACTAGCATTTAACATACCACAAAAAGCATCACCGCGTCCGTCAATTAGGTTGTCACCTGTTTCCTCTGATGCGCCAATGAACATTTTGGGACCAGGGAATTTTTGTGCCAACAATGTTTCCGAAATCTCAGGGCCAAAGTTACCAAGATAAATAACCAAAGCATTACAACCGGCTTTTGTCACATCTTCCAAAGCCGCAAGCATATGAATTTCACTTTCTACAATACAAATAGGACACTCATAAATGCCTTCTGCACCATACTTTTCTGTGTAAGCTTTCATCAAAGCCTTACGACGATTGACGGACAACGCCTCCGGAAAACAATCTCTGCTTACGGCTACAACACCAATTTTTAGTTCTGGAATATTTTGCATTCTGTTCATTTTCACTTTCCTTTCTTTCTACATGATTTTAGGCTACGCTTATATTTTTACCAATCAAACCTTTTACTGCACCCGGAATACTCGCCTCCGGATGGGCGATCAACCACTTGTTTTTTGCGGTAATCAATGTATCTTCCCCTTGACTGCCTCGCGCAAAAGTCAATGTCGTATTGGTTCCTTTGGGCAATACCACCACACTTCTAAAACCGCCTGCTTGCGCTGTACAAGGTGCATAATGCAAAGTGGTCGCATATAATTCAACGCCCGTTCCTGCCGGTACCAAAAACGCATCAATCCGGGCTGTATCATAGGTTAGATCTTCCTGAATATCCTGCTGTTGCCCCAACAATAAAATAATGTCCGTTACAGCAATCACCATCTCCGAACTACGATGATACTCTACCGCATTTAATTTCACATTGTCACCATTGCAATAACCCATTTGAATGGGAATACCTCCAAACGCTCTGTTTTGCAACTCCAAAGCCACGGGCAATGACTCCAGTTCTTCTACCGACGGCTCATAAATCACATCCTTGGGCAAAGGTGTATGCTCCATCTCTTTCAACAACGCACCAAAGCTGTAACCCTCTAGCACTTTTCCATACTCCGCAAAAGCCCCATCTGTTACTTTTTGAATCTTCATTTCAAAAACCTCCTATATTTATTGATAGAAACAATTTCTTTTGGTATTTCTTCACTATGATTCACATAATAGCACATTCTTCTACAAGATTCGTCCACTTTCTTATCTAAACAATGGCACTTTCTTGTCTTTTTTCTTTTCGATAACGGCTGGGCAAAACACCATATTTTCCCAAAAAAGCTCTGGAAAAGGCCTTGTTATTGGGAAATCCATGGTTCATGGCAATTTGACTAATACTTATGTCTGTTTCCAACAATTCCCGATACCCGTACTCCAAGCGAATGCTTTGCAAATAACTTTTATAATTGATATTGGCGTATTTTTGAAACATCCGTGATAGGTAAGTGGGAGAATATCCAAATATCTCTGCCAGATTTTCCAAAGACAAATCACTTTTATAATTTTCTTTTATATATCCCGTAATAATAGCCAAGCGATTCAAACGTTTGCTCAATTTTATCATATCAGCACTGGCATCACGCTCTCGGTAAGTAGTCACCATCAAATGCAACAACGCATAAAAATCACTTTGCACTTGTAACTCATATCCCAATTTTTTCTCTTCATAAGCCTGATACATCTTGTGAATCACATGGGTGAGTTGTCTGTCTTCATTCATCGCCACATGGGTAAAACGAATAAACTGATCTCCCGTATAGTAGTTTTCAAAGGTTTTAAGCGGTATCTGAATCACAATGGTATGATTGGGAATTGGTGCATCAATCCCATGAATTTCATTGGAATTAACAATAATAAAATCATTTTTCCCCAAAGGATATTTCTTGTCATTGATTTGAAAAATCAAACCGCCTTCCAAAATCGCAAAGATTTCTATCGAACGATGCCAATGTTTATTCCGATAATAATTTCCATCCGGCTCTTCAAACAAAAACATTTTAAAAGGCAAATCACTATTTGGTATAATCAATTCATAATTGTAATCCATAGTTACCTCGGTTTTTTCGCTTTTTGTAAAATTTCCTGCAACGCTTCTACTGTATAATAATATGCCGTATTGCAGAAGTGACACATCACTTCCACCGTTTCCCCATCTGCAATCATAGATTTTATTTCATCTTCCCCAACACTGATGATAGCTTTTTCAATCCGTTCCTTGGAACAATTACAGTAAAATGCTGCCGGAATTATATCCGTAATCTCCACATCCAAACCATCTAAAACCTTTTTTAGCATAACCTCCGCCCTTGCATTTTCCTCTAATATCTCTGTCACCGTGGTGATATTTTGAATGTTTTGTTCTAATTTCTGCAAAATCGATTCCGTAATAAATGGCATAACTTGGATAATAAAACCACCCGCTGCTTTTACATGGTTGTCTAAAGTCATCAAAACACCTAATCCTACAGAAGAAGGCACTTGTTCAGATGTGGCAAAATAATAACTCAAATCATCCCCTATTTCACCTGTTTGTAAAACCGTCTGACCGGAATAGGGCTCTTTTAAACCCATATCCTTAATCACCTGTATAAAACCTGGACCCAATGCGCCACCTACGTCCAGTTTGCCGTTTTTCGGCGGCAACATCACATGAGGATTATTTACATAACCCTTTACATGACCTTGGCTATCCGCCGTCACTGTCACACCGCCAATTTTACCGCCGCATTTAATCAACAGCGTTAAAACATCATCGTCATTTTTCATCATGCTACCCATCATCGCCCCGGCCGTCAACAAGCGACCTAAAGCCGCCGTAGCAACGGGGCTTGTCTCATGACGCACTCTTGCCTCTTCTACTAAATTTGTAGTAACTGCCGCAAAAGCTCGAATCTGAGAATTTCCTGCTATTGCTCTTACAATATAATCTGACACTAATACATCCTCTTTTCTACTCTTTCTTTTGTTCTCTTGCGATCCCTAAAACCCTTTCACTTTTAGACGTTGCTTTCTTTTTACTATACCCATCAAAGACACCTTGCGCTTCTAAGCCTTTCTCTTCTAACAATGTCTTAATTTCCATCCATTCATAAGCTCTTTGATAGTGAACTTCCTCATGCTTTCGAAACAATAACCCTTGTCGTTCATGTGTTTCTGCAATAAATAGGGTCAACTCTATCTCATTTATCTTTTCTTTTTCATGATAATAATTCTCCCAAATAAAACTTTTGTCCACTCGGTTTTCGGCAATAATCTGATTACCCAAAACATATTTATACTTGTACGCTGTATTAAAATCAAAAATAAATAAGCCCTTTGGGTCAAGATAAAAATCCACCCAATGAAACATCTTTGCCAAATCCTCTATTCGGGTGATATAATTCAAGCTATCACAAAGACAAACAATGGCTCGCACCGTACCATACAATTCAAAACTGCTCATATCTTGTTGCAGATACAAAATATCCAAAGATGATTTTATCTGTTTTTCCCGTGCGATTTCCAGCATTTCCACGGAATTATCCAATCCTATCATATCATAGCCATAACCGGCCAAAATTTCCGTCATGGTGCCTGTACCACAACCCAAATCTAAAATCAAACCATCCTTTATTCCATACTCTAATAAAATTTCACGAATATGTTTGCCCCATGTTTCATAAGGAACATTATCCATAAAATCATCATATACTACCGAAAAGCTTTTATATATTTCCATGACAAATCACCCTACCTTCTACCTACAACCCAATTATAGCCTAACACACAAAGCAATTCAACAAACTTAACCATTTCCTCTTGCATTCTCTATTGTTATGTGTTATTGTACTAGTGTATTAATTAATTGATACACCATTGTTCCTACAAACCTACCACTTTCGAAATGAGGTGACAACACGATTATGACATGGCATTTAAATTCTGACCGCCCGATCTTCCTACAAATCGTCGAAAAAATTCAAAGTGACATTGTCGCAGGGCATTATGCGCCGGGCGACAAACTCCCCAGCGTACGAGAATTGGCCAGCGAAGCGGCTGTCAATCCCAATACCATACAAAAAGCATATGCCGAATTAGAGCAAACGGGATTGATTTTTTCAAAACGAACCTGCGGAAGGTTTATTGCGGAGGACAAGGAAATGATTAAACAAACAAAAAAACAATTGGCCGAGAAAATAATTCAAGACTTTCTTCAAAACATGAAACAATTGGGTTTTCAACTAGAGGAAACCTTGGAGCTGGCTAAAAAATCCGGAATGGAGGTGCGTAACGGTGACTGAAACATTATTAAAGATAAACGGTATCACAAAATATTACGGTAACAAATGTGCCTTAAACGGCGTAACCCTTACCATTAACAAAGGGCGTATCATTGGCCTATTGGGACCAAACGGCAGCGGTAAGACCACTTTGATTAAATTGGTAATGGGACTTTTGACCCCTGATCAAGGAGAGCTTTCTGTTTTGGGTCATCCCATTGGTATTGAAAGCAAAGCTTCTATTTCCTATTTACCTGATCGCACATACTTAAACGAAAGTATGCGGGTGAAAGACATCATTGATTACTTTGTGGATTTCTATAGCGATTTTGACCCACACCGTGCCTATAACATGTTAGGTGCTTTAAATATCAACGCATATGACAAACTAAAAACCATGTCCAAGGGTACAAAAGAAAAAGTACAATTGGTTTTGGTTATGAGCCGCCGGGCTGCCCTTTATATACTGGATGAACCCATTGCCGGCGTTGACCCTGCTGCACGGGATTATATTATTAATACCATTTTGCAAAATTATGATGAAACAGCATCCATTATTATATCAACCCATCTGATTACGGATATTGAAAATATCCTTGATGATGTGATTTTTATTAAAGAAGGACAAATCAATATGAGCTGTACGGTTGATGAACTAAGAGAAAAAGAAGGAAAGTCTGTTGATGCTACTTTTAGGGAGGTGTTTAGATGTTAGGAAAACTATTAAAACATGATATCAAAGAAACAGGACGACTGCTTCTACCTTTGAATCTCATTATTATTGTTATCACATTCATTGGTATCGCATTGGGTCTTACACCATTATTTGGCAGTCAAAGGGCTTGGCCTTTACTCACTTTATTAATTATGACCTACTGCCTTGCTTTGTTGGCTGTTAGTGGTGCCTCATTTTTCTATCCGATTATCCACTACTATCGTAGCATCTTTTCCCGCCAAGGTTACTTAACCTTGACCTTGCCCCTTTCTACGTGGACCATCCTGGGCTCAAAAGTAATTACAGGCTTTCTTTGGTATCTGGCCAATGTGCTGATATCTATATTTTCAATTATTGCCGTAATCGCTGCAAGTGCTGTGGATTACCTTACAATGGACTACTTCGCCGAATTTATTTTAGAGTTACAATATACCTCTTACAGCATGCAAAATGAACTCGGTATGGGATTGATATCCTTTCTGATCATTACTGCCGGAATCGTCTTTCTTTCCCTATTCTACTCTTTGATGATGGGATATTTCAGCGTAACCGTTGGACAATTGTATGGCAAACATAAAATTGTCGGTAGCGTTTTGGCTTATATTATTATCTATTTTATTATGAATACCATTTATACCTTAGTTTTTCTTCCCAATTTAATCGGTGTAGGCATGTATATGGGCGGCCCCTTAATTTTATGGGTTTCCTATGGAATCGTAGCGGGATTATCTATCCTATTCGGCGGCGGATTTTATTTCGGTAGCGGAATAATTATACAAAAAAAGGTGAATTTAGACTAATGAAAACATTACTAAAAAATGGATTTGTATATGATGGCACCGGTCAACCTGCGTTTATTGGGGATGTTTTAGTTGAGGAACAACAAATTGTTGAAATTGACACAAACATCAACAGCAAGGTTGACAAAACCATTGACTGTAGCGGACTGTGCATTGCACCCGGATTTATTGATGCCCATAGCCACAATGATTTTTTTGTAAATAAGGATGAAACAGAACAGTACTTTGCCCCTTTTATCAAGCAAGGGATAACAACCCAGATTACAGGCAACTGTGGACTCTCCCCCTTTGGTATAGCAGAAAACAGTCCCTTTAAAGCCCAAGTTGGCGGTGGGATTTTTCATGGAGAAAATCCGGGAAGTTTTGCACAATTTTTAACAACTGCACAGGGACGCTTGCACATGAATATTGCGCCCCTTGTGGGGCATGGAACCATCCGAGCAGGTATCAATGGAAATACTTCAGCTCCATTATCAAAAACACAAATGAAAGAACTATTGTTTTATGTGAACGAAGCTCTAAAAGCAGGTGCTTTCGGCGGAAGTCTCGGGTTGATGTATGAGCCCGGATTATATGCACCATTTTCAGAGCTTGTTGCTTTCTCCAAAGAAGTTGCCAAATATGATGGTATCCTAACTGTGCATCCACGAGCCTGTTCTAAAATCAGCCTTTCCTATCGACCTATTTTTACAAGGCCGCATATTGAACTAGCCTTTGATGAAGTTGCAACCATTGCAAAAGAATCCGGTGTCAAATTACATTACAGTCATTTGATCTGTGTGGGTAAATCCACGTGGAATAGTTGCGATTGGCTACTAAACAAAATACATACACTAGGAATAACTTATGATTTTTATGCTTTTTGTCATGGCGCAAGTACCATTACCGTCATATTGCCGCCATGGTATATGGGTCTGTCTTTGGAAAAACGCAAAAATAAGTTTGTACAACTTAGGCTAAAACTATTAATTAACATCACCAGAAAACTACTGGGACTTGATTTTGATGATTTTTTAATTGCCGATATGGATAAAAAATACAAAGATTATTTGGGTAAAAACATTGCAGAACTAGCAAAAATGGAAAGATTATCCAAAATTGATATGTACCTGAAATTAGTGGAATTATCAAATGGAACCGCACGTATTTACATTAGCAAATATAACAATGAAGAAATTATCCGGACACTTATGCAAGATGACCTTTCCATGCTTATGACCGATGCTTGGATCGAGGATCGCGGCATTCAAAACCAAGCTGCATTTCAAGGTTTGCCATACTTTTTAATAAAAGCAAGGGAAGCAAATCTTCCTCTTGAGAAGATAATCCACAAAATGTCGGGCAAAACGGCAGAGCGATTCGGCTTACCATCGCGTGGCATACTAAAAAGTGGGAATTTTGCTGACATCACCGTATTTGATTTTAAAAAGCTAAGTGTTGACCTTAAAACACCAAATGCTACGCCAAACGGAATAACATATGTATTCATAAATGGTAATATTGTTGTGGACAACGGGGTATATACACCATCAACCTGCGGACAAATGGTGTTAAAAAATAATAATTGATTTTTTATATTATATAAAGAAAGAAGGAACATAATGCATCAGATAAAAAAAGAACATGCCATCTATCAAATGAGCCGTAAAAACAAACCCGTTTTGACAGTTCCTAGCGGAACTACCGTAGCATTTGAGGTTTTTGATGCTTTTCAGAATCAAATTATCTCTGAAAAGCAAGAAATCAACGCTTTAAACTGGGATACCGTAAACCCGGCTACAGGTCCCTTGTTTATAGAGGGTGCCGAAGTTGGGGATGTCTTAAAAGTGCATATTAAACGCATGGAAATTGACAAACAAGGTGTGATGGCAACCATTCCGGGTGCCGGCTTGTTGGGTGATTTGGTGACTACCCCACAAGTAAAAATATTGCCTATTGTTGATGGTTTCGCCTTATTTCATAACGATATCAAAATTCCTATAAATCCTATGATTGGGGTCATCGGTGTTGCTCCAAAAACAGACTCCATTCCCTGTGGTACACCTAATTGTCATGGCGGTAATATGGACAATAAAAAAATCGTAGCCGGTACCACTCTTTATTTTCCTGTTTTTACCAAAGGTGCTCTTTTGGCAATGGGTGACCTACACGCTGCCATGGGCGATGGCGAAATCATGGTAACCGGAGTGGAAATTGGCGGAAAAGTAACCGTTGCCGTTGAAGTTTTAAAAGGGCAAAGTATCAACCACCCTATCTTAGAAACGGATACCCACTTTTATACCATTGCTTCCCATGAGCATTTATTAGAAGCAGTAAAAATCGCAACGTTAGAAATGCAAGGTTTTGTTCAAAAGAAACTGGGACTTTCTTTTAATGAAGCAGGAATGCTGTTAAGTGCTATCGGAGATGCAGAGATTGCACAGGTCGTAGACCCACTGTTAACGGCACGATTTGGATTATCTAAGGAAATACTAAAGGAGTTATTTTAAATACTGGAATGTCAACACTTTTCTCAACTCATTCCTAGCTCTTCTTCAAGAGCATCTGTAATCCTCTTAAGTGATTCTACTTCTAAGGCAAATGTCTTGTTAAACTCCGTGCTATCCTTGGAGCGACAGGTAATATCTACTGGTATGTTGTTGAGCTCCAAACTATATTTTGCGTTGGTAGGATATAACTGCCTCTCTATCAAAGCGCCTATCGAAACCACATCGCTTACTTTCTCCGCTCTTTATCGAAAAAAATATAGTTTACCATTCGCGTTCAACTATGTATAACTGTGTTCAATCGCATTATAAATCAAAATCTCCCTCTATGTCAACAATTTTTTTCAATTTTTTCTCATTTTTTTGTAGACATTTATCAAAAAATATAATACAGTATATTTGAACCAGATTATATAATATAGAACAGAGGTGAGAAATGGAAGCCAAAATCAAATCACTAGAAAAGGCAATGAACGTCCTTGGTTGCTTCACAGTTACGAAACCAGAGCTGGGTATCACAGATATCTCCCAAGAGCTTGATTTATATAAAAGTACAGTACACAACATCGTATCAACCCTAGAGCTCTGTGGTTATTTAGAGCAAAACACCACAACGGGCAAGTATCGCTTGGGTCTCAAAATCCTTGAGTTGAGCCATGTGCTCTCATCCACCATGGGATCACACAATGTCATCCATCGCTGTTTAACTGAACTTGTAGAAGAAACCGATGAAACCTGCTACTTTGCAATCCCTAAGAACGAAGATGTAATCTATATGGATGGTGCCTTTCCAGACCGGATGTACAACACTAGATGGGTACAGGGAATGAAAGCTTCTATGGTATGCACCGGTATCGGCAAAGCTATGCTCGCTTATATGAGTGATGATTTCATCGAAAACCTACTAAGTAAGCCCTTAATAAAGCACACTGACTACTCAATCACTGACCCTGACGTGATGCGAGAAGAGCTCCGATTGACTAGGGCTCGTGGTTATAGCATAGACAATATGGAACATGAATACGGTATCAAATGCGTTGGTGTCCCTGTTTTCAACCGTCAGGGCGAGATCGTGGGCGGTTTGAGTACCACGGGTCCATCATTGCGCTTCAACGATGAGCAGATCGTAATATTTTCCAATATGTTGCGGAAAAAAGCAGAGGACTTGGGACAGAGATTCTAATGGTTGACACATTTAAAACGGGGTATTTTCTAAATTATACGGGGTTATCTGATACACATAGTAATTTAACCAATTGGTATACAAATTATTGGAATGAGAGCGCCAAACCAAATATGGTTTTTGCGTCGCATCATTCTCAGGATAATAATTAAACGGTTTATCAATATCCAACCCTTTGTTTTTATCTCGCTTATACTCATTATCCAAAGTAATTCTGTCATATTCAGGATGACCAAAGGTAAATATCTGCCTACCATCTTTTGCCATACAAAGAAATACACCTGCCTCCTTTGAATCGGCCAATATTGTAATCTCTTTATGATTTTCCAGCAGTTTCGCAGAATTGGTGGTATGTCTGGAATGTGGTGCAAAAAAGACATCATCAAACCCCCGTACCAAAGGAACTTTGCGGTTTCTCACATAATGCTTGAATATACCAAACATCTTTTTCGCCAACGGCTCTTTTTTAATGCCATAATGATAAAACAAACCTGCTTGTGCACCCCAACACAAATGTAACGTTGATGTCACATGGGTATTGGTCCATTCCATAATATCCTTTAGCTCTGTCCAGTAGTCCACCTCTTCAAAAGGTAACTGCTCAACAGGAGCACCTGTAATAATAAAACCATCAAATCTTCTATTTTTAATTTCTGCAAAGGTCGTGTAAAATTTGTTGATATGACTGGCAGAAGTATTTTTTGCTACATGAGAAGAAACACGAACAAATGTCACGTCCACCTGCAAAGGCGTATTGGATAAAGAACGTAAAATCTGCAATTCTGTGTCTTCCTTTATTGGCATCAAATTTAATAATCCTATTTGCAAAGGCCTAATATCCTGATGCGTTGCTCTTTTTTCATCCATCACAAAAATATTTTCATTTTCCAGTATCCCTTTTACGGGCAAATCATTCTGCACGCGAATTGGCATCTTACTCTCTCCCTCCTTACAACTCTTGCAATCTAACTACATCAAAACCTGAAAATACAACAACAAACTTCTTCCAAATCTTCTTGGGCGCAAACGCATCACATAATCAAAAGCCTCTACCGATACACCTTAAATCTCCAATTCTTTTTGAATTGCCTTTACAAAATCTTCGATTGACTTTTGTCCAATATCACCCGCCACTCTACTTCTAACAGAAACCAGTGCATCCGCTTCCTCTTTTTCACCAACAATCAACATATAGGGTACTTTTTGCATTTGAGCCTCTCTAATTTTATAACCAATTTTCTCCGCTCTGTGATCCACTTCTACTCTAGCACCTATTTTCTGCAAAGCTTCTTTTACTTTTTCGCCATATTGCAAATACTTATCAGAAATAGGCAAGACACGTACCTGTACCGGAGAAAGCCATAATGGAAAAGCGCCGGCAAAATGCTCAATCAAAATACCAATGAAACGCTCAATGGAACCAAATACCACACGATGAATCATAATCGGCTGATGTTTTTCTCCATCCGCCCCTGTATACTCCAGTTCAAACCGCTGCGGCAATTGAAAGTCTAACTGAATGGTGCCGCATTGCCATGTTCTACCGATACAATCTTCTAAATGAAAATCAATCTTTGGTCCATAAAAAGCCCCATCTCCCTCGTTGACAATATAAGGCAAACCCAGATCATCCAAGGCATCATGAAGTGCGGTCGTTGCTTGATCCCAATCTGCTTGGCTACCCATGCTATTTTCAGGTTTTGTAGACAGCTCAATTTTATATGTAAAACCAAAAAATGTATATACCTCATGAATCAAAGTCGCAATGGCTTTGATTTCATCCCGAATCTGGTCTCTGGTACAAAAAATATGAGCATCATCTTGCGTAAAATTGCGCACACGCATCAAACCATGTAATTGACCTGATTTTTCATGGCGATGTACCAACCCCAACTCACCCAAACGCAAAGGCAAATCCTTATAAGAATGGGGTTCAAAACGATACGCTAAAATTCCGCCCGGACAGTTCATAGGCTTAATTGCAAAATCATCTTCATCCACCCTTGTTGTGTACATATTTTCTTGATAATGTCCCCAATGCCCGGATTGCTCCCACAATTTACGACTTAAAATAATCGGTGTGGAAACCTCCTGATAACCATTTCTCTCATGAACCTTACGCCAGTAGCTCAATAACTCATTTTTCAAAACCATACCTTTTGGCATAAAGAATGGAAAGCCCGGACTCTCTTCCAAAATCATGAACAAACCCAGCTCTCTGCCAATTTTTCTGTGATCCCTTTTTTTCGCCTCTTCCATTCGTTCTAAATACGCTTCCAATTCCGCTTTTTTAGGGAAAGCCGTACCATAAATACGTTGAAGCATTTTATTTTTTTCATCTCCACGCCAATATGCACCTGCAAGACTGGTCAATTGAAAAGCCTTTATATATTTTGTAGAAAGCAAATGAGGTCCTGCACATAAATCAACAAACTCGCCTTGCTGATAAAAGCTAATGATAGAATCCTCCGGCAAATCTTCAATCAATTCCACCTTATAAGGCTCTTTTTTCTCGCAAAAATAAGCAATTGCCTCATCTCTTGGTTTTGTAAATCGCGTAATTTCCAAATCTTCCTTAACAATTTTTTTCATCTCACTCTCAATCTTACCAAAATCGTCTGAGGTCAAAGACACTTCCAAATCAATATCATAATAAAACCCATTGGCGATATCAGGACCAATGGCCAACCGGGCATCGGGATACAATCGCTTTACCGCCTGCGCCATAATGTGGGAAGCAGTATGCCAAAAGGCACATCTACCCTTTTCATCTTGAAATGTCAAAATCGCTAGTTTACAATCTTTATCCACAACATAACGTAAATCAACAATTTCTCCATCTACTTCACCTGAAGTCGCCATCCTTGCCAGACCTTCACTGATATCCCGTGCGATTTCATATACGCTGAGACTCTTGCTGTATTCCTTTGTAGAACCATCTTTTAAGGTGATTTTCATAACTACATCTTCCCTTTCTCTTCCATTCTATTTTCTTCTATATATACATTTATACAATAGTTCTATCATACTGAAAAACTTTAATAAATACAATATCATTTTTTGAACTTACTTTTTGCTTTCATGACAATAATCGCAACCACTTCTCGCACAAAATAATTTGGTAATAAAATAGGATTGGACGTGGCCGAAATGCCATATAAATTTCCATATCCCATCGCTCTTCCTAGCCACAACGACCGATATATGTGAAAACCATTGGAAACAATTCCAATGGGTACTGCCTCAAACTCCACATCTGCAATCAACTCTTTGGTAAAAGCTAAATTTTCCCACGTAGAAGTAGATTTGTCTTCTCGTAAAATCCGTTCTTCCAAAATCCCTTTCCCACGCAAAAAACCGGCCATTGCCTCGGCCTCACTGATATCTTCTCCCGGACCTTGACCTCCTGAAACAATAGCTACCGTCTCCGGATTGTCTCGCAAATAACGACAAGCTCTTCCCAAGCGTCGATACAAAGAATTCGTAATACGTATACCACGTATCTGTGCCCCCAATACAATAATAAAGGATAAGCCCTTTCTTTCCTTTTGAAACATCGCCAAAACAATAGGAATACCAACAACAAAAAAAACAATCCACCCAAGGGCAAAAGCACCCCATATCCATAATTCCAAAACCGTCTCCGGAATCAAAAAACCAATTAGAACATGAATCAAAGCAAACGCAATCCAACATAAAGAAAATGTAGCATTTAACTTTTTGGTGTAACAAGCAATCAGGATATAATAAAGGGCACTTAACGTGCCCATAAAAATACAATACACAAACATTATGCTTTTCTACCACAACATTGCTTGTATTTCTTACCACTCTCACAAGGGCAAGGCTCATTTCTACCGACTTTCTTCTCCTTACGAACCGTACCTGATTTCTTTTGCTCTAAATAAAGCTGTCTTCTCGTATCTTCATCGAAAATTGACTCCCACTGAGGTAATTCATACAACCAATCAGCCTTTGCATCTACCATATTCTTATACAACAACTCTTTATCAAGGGCTAAGGCAACCTCCGTATCTTCCGTCATTTCTTCAATGGGATTTTTTTTCTGCAAACTATCGTTCACCCCATCCAAAAAACCAACCATCGTCAACACAGGCAGTTCAAATTTTTCTGCCAACTCTTTCACGCTGCCCCTCACTTCTACATCGGGCGTTTCCAACAATTGTATGTAAATCTCCTTTTCAATATTAAAATACTCTGCCCAAAAACGCTCCAACTGTCGTTTATCTGTTTCCGTATTATAGGCAATCTCTCTCCATTGCTCTAATAGTGTTGCATTACTCATGTTCTTTATACTCCTTTTTCTGGTTACGCTTATTTTTACCGTTTATAAATAATATCATCTCTATTTGGTCCATTGCTAATCATTTTGATTGGAAATCCAAGTTTCTCTTCCACAAATTCAATGTATCTACGGCAATTCTTTGGTAGGTTTTCGTAATCTTTTATGCCTCTAATTTCTTCTTGCCAACCCGGCAAAACCTCTAAAACGGGCTTGGCTTTATTCAATCTATGCGTCACTGGAAAATCTGTCAAAACTTCACCGTCTATTTCATATCCGACACAAACAGGAATCTCATCTAAGTAACCTAATACATCCAATACTGTAAAAGCCACTTCTGTAGCACCTTGTAAACGACAACCATACCGAGAAGCCACACAATCAAACCAACCAACTCTTCTCGGCCGTCCTGTCGTCGCCCCAAACTCACCACCATCACCACCACGAAGCCGCAACGTTTCCGCCGCCTCGTCAAAAATCTCACTGACAAAAGCACCAGCTCCAACCGCACTGGAATAAGCTTTGCAAACCACAATAATATCTTGAATCGCATAAGGTGGAATACCCGCCCCAATCGCTCCATAAGCTGCCAATGTGGAAGATGAGGTCACCATCGGATAAATACCGTGATCCGGGTCTTTTAAAGCACCCAACTGACCTTCCAACAAAATATCTTTTCCCTTTTTAATCGCTTTATCTAAATATAAAGACACATCGCAAACGAAGGGTTCTATTTTCTGCCGATAAGCTACCAACTCTTTATATAAGTCTTCCGGTTGCAAAGCCGGACGATGATAAAAATAGGTAAGCAAAACATTTTTCATCTCAGCAATTTTAATAACTTTTTCTTTTAACAAATCATCATCAAATAACTCACTCACTTGAAAACCTATCTTGGCAAATTTATCTGAATAAAAAGGCGCAATCCCTGACTTCGTCGAACCAAACGATTTTTTACCCAACCGCTCTTCTTCATATGCATCAAAGTTTTTGTGGTAAGACATCATAATATGCGCACGATCGGAAACCAATAACTTTGGCGCGGGCACACCTTTGCTTATAATAGACGCAATCTCATCTATCAACACCGGAATATCCAACGCCACTCCGTTGCCAATCACATTTGTAATATTATCATAAAAAACACCGGAAGGTAGAGTATGCAACGCAAATTTTCCATACTGATTGACAATGGTATGTCCTGCATTTGCTCCACCTTGATAACGAACAACAATGTCTGCCGCACTACCCAGCATATCTGTAATCTTACCTTTTCCCTCGTCGCCCCAATTCGCTCCAACTACAGCCTTTACCATACACAAACCTCCATTGGAAAACTTTTAACCTCTAATGATTATACTATAGATTGTTTTCTACCGCAAGAAAGTGCTAATTTTCATTTTCTGCCCGTCACTACGAATGGTAACCGCCCCACTCTCTTGCGTATTAAAAATAACAATGCCTTGCTCTTTTAAACGTTTGACCACATCACCATGAGGATGTCCGTAAAGATTCTGAATCCCCGCAGAAATAAAAGCAACCTTTGGTGACACCTCCGCCAAAAACATCTCTGTACTAGAGGTTTTGGAACCATGATGTGCCACTTTCAGCACCTTATGCTTTTCCAATAACCCCTGTCTCACCATAACCTGTTCACCGTTACTTTCAATATCTCCTGTAAATAACATCGAAAAATCACCATAACGAATCGAAAGTATCATAGAAGAATCATTGCTGGAAAGCAAATCATAATCTTTTGACGGACCCAAAGAATAAATCTCCAAATTACCCTCCGTCAAAGATTGACCCGCCTCTATCACGCTGACACGTGTGCCATGTGCCCGTGCTAAACCGGCCAACATCTTTAAACTTTCATCCTGTGAATCCGCTGCGGGTAAAACCAACGTTTTGATTTTTATTCCATTTTTTTGATTCAACAACAATTCTTCAATACCACTATGATGGTCCGTATCTCCATGGGAAACAAACACATAATCCAAAGAATGCACACCTTGAAAACTTAAAAATGGAGTAATACGATACAAACCGACTGCATTCACATTGCTACTGCCACCATCAAACAAATATGTATTTCCTTTTGGACCACGCATAAAAAATCCATCCCCTTGTCCTACATCCAGCATTGTAACGGTCAAATCTTTATGGAAATAATGGATTGGAAATAAAGTCATCATCATAAAAAAGACGAAAATTGCCATTTTCCATTGTAATTTCTGCCTTGTTGGCCTGTTTATCTCTTTTTGTTCCTTTTGAAATCTTCTAAAATATAAATAAAATGCAAGCATACATACATAATAAACCACAATCTGCCATACTTTTGGTTGACCCGTTACCATCCGACTAAAAGGCAGTGCCAAAAAAAATTCACAAGTCGTTTCATAAAACCATAAAATACCTTTGCTTATCTGCAAAATATTACCACCCACAAAAGGAATCCACAAAAGTGCCGATCCAATCAAACCTGCACCCAATATAATAGGCATCAATGAAACCAAAAGCATATTAATCAAAATGGAATAGACCGGAAATTCAAAATAAAAATAAAGAAGAATCGGAAATAACATCAAATTGATTGCCAGATTCACAGACAAACTCATTTTGAGATTGGCAATGATAATCTTATCTTTCACAGATTGCTTTTTTGTCGAAAACAATATTTTCTTAAAAACAGGGCGTAACAAAATCAAGCTTAATACAGCCGCAAATGAAAACAGAAAACCTACATCAAAAATAGACAGTGGCCGCCAAGAAAAAACCGCAAGAAAAGAAATGGCTAGGCTATTGATTGCATCATAATTGCGACCTAAGATTTCAGCCCCTATTCTAATGGCAAACATACAAAGTGCCCGAATCACAGAAACACTCAAACCAACCATAGCCGTGTATAAGATTAATAATATAAGAACAGCCAAACCTGCCCACAAAAAAGAAGCACCCGTTTTTCGCAACAAACCGTAACATCCAATACCAAAAAAAGACATATGCAAGCCTGAAATGGCCAAAATGTGACCAATGCCTGCTTTTTGAAATAGATTTTTTGTTTCTTGTCCAATGGAATTTCTCTCACCTAATAAAATAGCACTCAACAAACCACCATACTTATCACCCAGTTCTTCTATGAGTCGGTTTTGCCATGCATGTTTAAAAACAAGAAAAAACTCTCTTGGGTTTACATCTGATTGAGTTGAAATAAGCCCAACTCGTTCCGCTCGGATTTGTCCACAAATACCTTGTTTTTGATAATAAAACTTTTGATTAAAATTACCTTGATTTCGAGATACGTCAAAAAAGTCAATACGACCAAATACTTCTATGGTATCTCCTATTTTTATGTTCTGTTCCGGGAATGTTTCGTTTCTTAGAAAAATAAGAACTTTGTCTGAATGATAACTTGAAATAGATTTTAGATACAAAAGCTGAGTGCTATTTTTTATTTCCCTGTCATAAACCTTACCGATTAGGGAAACTTTCTCCCTTTCCCGATAATTTAACTCTAAATAGGAGGGCTTTAAACCTTGCGCAATTTCAAATCCGCCCACCAATATGGCTTGCAACACCAATAAGAAAACAGCAATCAGACACAAAGGTCGTTTTAGCATATTTCTTCCTCATATTTTAATGGCACACACAAAGTAAACGTAGTGCCCACACCCACTTCACTCTCTACATCAATCGTACCGTGATGCATATTAATCACATTTTGTGCAATCGACAGACCCAAGCCTGAACCCTCAATTTCAGAAGAACGGGATTTGTCCACACGATAAAAGCGCTCGAATAACCTTTCTTGATTCGCTTTACTAATTCCTATACCCGAGTCAACCACCCGGACATAAAAAGACTTTTCATCCTGATACAAAAATATCTCTACCCAACCATTTTCATGATTATACTTAATCGCATTTTCAATGAGATTGGAAATAAGCAAGGTCATCTTAACTTCATCAACCTCAGCTGCAATCGACTCCATATCTTTTATATGCAATTGAATCCCCCTTAATTTTGCAATGGGGCGCAATCGCTTTAAAATCAATTCCAATAATTGACTTATATCAATACATTCTATATTCAAAGCAATCATACGAGAATCTGTTTTTACCAAAAAAATCAAATCATTGATAATATCATTTTCCCTGTCAATTTCTTTTATGATATCTTCCATAAACTCCCGATATAATTCAATGGGAGCATCTTCCATCGCAAGCAACGATTGGGATAATACTTTCATCGAAGTAAGCGGTGTCCGCAATTCATGAGATACACTCGCAACAAACTCTTGACGGGAATCATCAATCTGCTTTAAGCGACCAACCAACTTATTAAACTCCTTGGAAAGCAACTGGGTTTCTTGGTATGTATCAACATGTAATGGTTGTACAAAAAAATGCTCCAAAGAAAATTTTTCAATGGCACTGGTAAATTTATGAATCGGTCTTACAACTACGGCTGACAAAACAAAACTAATCATAAACACCGAAAAAAATACTGTCACAATAATCAGACCTGCTACTATACGAAATGTCTCCATGCGCTCTGCTAAAAACTCCATTGATGCAATCACAAACAATACATCCGTTGCAGGCTGGTCAGCAACTCTAAAAATCGGTACATAAATATAAATAAAACCTCTTTCTTGTCGGCTGATTGGATTATTTTGCAAGGCCTGTTGTAACATCGTAACATCAAAACAGTCGCAATGATATAAACCCGCAGTGTCTTTGATAATCGTAAAATCATCTTGCTCTGCTTTGACAATCATTGCCCGCCCTTGATATATACGAATCAACTGATTTAACTTGGCATAAACTACTTCCGAAAATTCCTCTTCCAAAAACTCTTTTTCAACAATATAACTTACCAACATCTCCGTCTGTTCCAGCAACTCCCGCGTTCGGCGAATACCGGCAAGATGACCGTAAATAGAAGTAATTGCAAAATACGCAACCACACAAAATACGATAGCAATTATAACTACACGCACAGCAATCTCAAAACGTAGACTTCTGGTAAATTTAAACCTTTGACCTAACTTAGATCTAATCTCTGAAAAAATAGCCTACACCCCACTTCGTGTGTACAAACTTTGGTTCACTTGCATTTAATTCTATTTTTTCCCGCAAACGTCGAATATGCACATCTACCGTACGTGCATCACCGCTATAACCTGAGCCCCAAATCAAATTCAATAGATTCTCACGGCTATATACTTTATTTGGATTTATCACCAATAACTCCAGTACATCATACTCTTTCACTGTTAGATTGACCTCTTGTTCACCAATCCAAACACTACGATTGTCACAATCCATCTTCATATTTGCTTTTACAATGACACGATTGGCTTTTGATGTTGTTTTATCACTGGTTCGTCTTAAAATATTTTTGATACGGAGTTTCACCTCTAAAATATTAAAAGGTTTGGTAATATAATCATCTGCTCCGTACTCCAATCCTAAAACCTTGTCCATATCCTCGCCTTTAGCAGTTAACATCACAACAGGCATGTCAGAAAACTCACGTATATGTTGACATACTTCCAAACCACCTCTCTTGGGTAGCATCACATCCAACAATACCAAGTCATACTCGGTTTCTTTTGCTAAAGCAAGAGCCTCTTCACCATCATAAGCCGTATCTACTGTCATACCATCTTGTTCCAAACTAAAGCGAATACCCTTTACAATCAATTTCTCATCATCTACTACTAAAATCCTCTTACTCATACTGCTTTCCCTCTTCACACGTTATCCACATTCACACGCAAATATTGTCTTGAATCTTTTGAAAGGTCGCAGCCCCAATGCCCGATACATTTTGTAAATCTTCCACGTTGGAAAAAGAACCAAACGCTTCCCGATAATCCATAATATTCTGCGCTTTTGCCGCGCCAATCCCTGACAAAGTCATCAACTCCTCTAATGTAGCCTTATTGATATTTACTTTACCAGAAGTATCATTTGCACCGCTGTCCTGTCTCGCAACAAATTCTTCTGATGGAAAAGGAATTTCTTCCGCTAACACTTCCTCCAAAGTGGGAATATATATCCGCTCTCCATCCTCCACAATCCGTGCCAAATTCAAATACGCAACCGCTGCTGTTTCTGTGGTTCCACCCGCCATGTCAACTGCCTCAAAAACACGAGCCGACTTAGATAATTCATATACACCCGCATTTTTAACCGCCCCCACAACATAGACAAACACTGATGATACATCATCGACACCCACTACATCCTGTTCATTTACTTGCTCACTTGTATTTTGAGAATCAGATTCAGAATCTAAATCTATCAGAAAATCAGAACTACTTTCTTTTGTACATCCAGTCACAAAAAACATACACAACATTAACACAAGTAAAATCTGTATTGCACTTTTTCGCATAAAATCCTCACAGTCCAATGCCGTAAGAACACCCCTAATATACCCGTACATCTCTGTGTTTGAACAGGAAACGTCCAACACACTTACTATTATAACAGTTATCCGACAAAATACAACTGGTATCATTCCTAAATTTTATCGGAAAATTCTACTTTTATTATTACACTATTTTCATTTTTACCGCAAATTTATAGCAATTCCTCCAATACCCCTATCATATCCATAATATGGGACTTTTCTAAAATCAAAGGCGGCACAAATCGTAGAATCTGATGCCCCGCCGAAATCACCAAAAATCCTTTTTCCAAAGCCCCTTGAATCACTTCAGCAACAGGTTTATCTAACTCCAAGCCTTGCATCAAACCCAAGCCTTTTCTTTGTATGACACAAGCCTTTTCTTTTACCAATTTATCCAACTGTTCTGTCAAATAATCACCCATCTCCTGTACATTCGCAAGGATATTTTCTTCTTCCATAATCTCAATCACTGCCTGAACAGCCGCTCCGGCCAGTGGATTTCCACCATAAGTGGTGCCATGGTCACCTGGTTTTAAAGAATGAAGCGCCACTTTTTCACTAAGGCCAAACGCACCCACCGGAATACCATTTCCAATGCCTTTTGCCATGGCCATAATATCCGGTTGTATATTCCATTTTTGCCACATAAACATAGAGCCCGTCCGACCCATACCACATTGAATCTCATCAAATATCAATAATATATCCTCTGAATCACATAGTTTTTTAATTTCTTGCAAAAATGCCTCATCTACTACATTTAAACCACCTTCTCCTTGAATGGGTTCTAATATAATCGCACAGGTTTTTTCATTTACCTGAGCTTTGACACTCTTTATGTCATTGTACTTCGCAAATTTCACGCCCGGAATCAAAGGTTCAAAAGGCGTTTGATAAGCCTTTTGACCGGTCACGGACAACGCACCTAAAGTACGGCCATGAAAAGAGTTTTCCATCGCAATCCATTCATAACGCCCGCTTTTTTTCGCATAAGCATATTTCCTTGCGGCTTTTAAAGCACCCTCCATTGCCTCAGCTCCACTGTTCGTAAAAAAAATACGATCCATACCGGAAACCTGCTTTAAAGCCGCCGCCCCTTGGGCAGTCGCTGCATTGTAATAAAGATTGGAAGTGTGAAAGAGTTGATCTATCTGCTCTTTGATCCGTCGATTAAATTTCTTATGTGCATAACCCAGACAAGATACCGCAATGCCTGCTGTAAAATCCAAATACCGCTTGCCACTATCATCATACAAATACATGCCTTTCCCATGATCTAAAACCACCGGAAAACGATTGTAAACATGTAACAGACTATCTTCTGCCTGCTTGACATTTTTATTCTCCATCAAAATACCTATCCTCTTTCTGGTTTAAAATAGCCGTCCCAATTCCTTTGTTGGTAAAGATTTCCAACAATAAGCAATGGGGAATACGACCATCTAAAATATGCACCCGAGATACGCCATTCTCAATGGCATCAATACAATTTTGCAGTTTTGGCAACATACCACCGCCGATATAACCCTTTTCCATCAACCCATAGGCCTCTTCTACAGCCAATTCAGAAATCAAACTCTGCGGATCCTGCGCATCACGATAAACCCCCTCAATGTCTGTCAAAAAAGCTAACTTTTCTGCATTCATTTCCTTGGCAATCGCACAAGCCGCATCATCTGCATTGATATTATAGGTATGGAATGCAAAGTCCATGCCTACAGGGCAAATAACCGGCAAAAAATCTTTTTCCAATAAATCAAAAATCACATCAGGATTGACTTCTTGAATCTCACCTACAAAACCGATATCCTCACCGTCAGACAATTTTTTTTCTACTTTTAACAAACCGCCGTCTTTTCCGCTAATACCAATGGCTTTGACACCTAATTCTTCAATTAATTGAACCAAACTTTTATTGACCTTACCTAAAACCATTTCCACCAATTCCATGGTATCACCATCTGTCACGCGTAAGCCATTTTTAAACTTTGATTCTAATCCCACTTTCTCTACCCAGTGACTAATTTCTTTGCCGCCACCATGAACGATAATGGGTTTAAATCCAACCAATTTCAAAAGAGTTACATCTTCAATAACCTTTCGTTTGAGTGCTTCATCTATCATCGCACTACCACCGTATTTTACCACTATGATTTTACGATTAAAACGTTGTATGTAAGGCAGTGCCTCAATTAAAACCTCTGCCTTATCCAATGACTGTTGCATATGTTTGTTCATACTATTAACTCCTATAATCTGCATTAATGTCAATGTATCCATGGGTCAAATCACAGCCCCATGCCGTTGCCCACTCGACACCCTCTTTCATATCGGCTAGCAAAGTAACCTCTGCTTCTTTGAGAATTTCTGTCGCCTTTTCCTCGCTATAATCCACTGCCATACCATTGCCAACCAATTGCAATTTTCCGGCTGCACTTTCAATAAATAAATCCACACGGCTTGGTTCAAACACTTCTCCACTATAACCCAAAGCACACATAAAACGACCCCAGTTGGCATCATGTCCTGCAATGGCAGCTTTGGTCAGGCTGGAAGTAACTACACTTTTTGCCAATGTCTTAGCCTTTTCCTTGGTTTTGCTACCTTTCACTGTCACTTCAAACAATGCCGTCGCACCCTCACCATCTGCCGCAATGGCTTTCGCTAAATATTCATTCACCGTACGAACCGCCGCTATAAAAGCTGTATAATCTTCCGTACCTGCTTTTAGCTTTTTATTTCCGGCCATACCATTTGCCAAAAATAAAACCGTATCATTGGTAGAGGTATCTCCATCTACGGAAATCATATTATAGGTTTCTTCCACATCTGTTTCTAAAATATGTTGCAACATTTTTTTGGAAATCAGAACATCACTGGTTAAAAATGCTAACATGGTACACATATTGGGATGAATCATGCCAGAACCTTTTGCCATGCCACCAACCGTCACAATTTTTCCATCTATTTCCACTTGAACCGCAATTTCTTTTTCTCTTGTATCCGTAGTCATAATAGCTCTAGCCGCTTCTGTACCTGTATCAAAAGAATCATTTTTGCTTACCGCCATCATACGAATACCTGTCTGCATTTTATCAATGGGCATCTCCATGCCAATGACCCCCGTAGAGGCTACCAACACACTATCCGCATCCATTTTCATCGTTTCTGCCGCCAACAAGGCGGTTTCCTGACAGCATCGCAATCCTGCCGCTCCTGTACAAGCATTGGCAGTACCCGCATTGATAACCACAGCTTGCGGTTTTTTACGGCTGTTGATAATTTCCATATCCCAAAGAACAGGTGCTGCTTTTACCACATTTTGCGTAAAAACCCCTGCTGCCCGACACGGTTTTTTGCTATAAATCAATGCCATATCCAAACGGTCTTGATATTTGATACCCGCTTCACAAGCCGCCGCTTCAAAACCTTGCGGCACTGTAATACCACCTTTGATAATCTCCATCGTTCATACTCCGTTTTCTATACTTTATTGGTTAAATGTTGTAATATTTTTTTCATTTAAAGCAAACTCATAAAAATTCATATCTTTTCGTTGCAACCAACCAATCTGATTCCAAAAAGCATTGCCACTGTCATTTTGAGCAAATGCCATCAAGGAAATTTTATTGATTTCTTCTTTTTTTAAAGCATGCATACAAACAACTACCATCTCTTTACCAATGCCACGCAACCGATACTCTGTATCAACACAAACATGGTAAAAACAACCACGCCGGCCATCATGCCCGCATAAAATACTTCCTACTATCTTATTTTCTTCTATCGCCACTACACTGGTGCTTGGATTTCGCTTTAAAAAACGTTTCACACCCACAAAAGAATCATCCATGCTACGAATACCTAAACCGCTGATTTTCTGCCACAACTGGTAAACCTCTTCGTAATCCTCAATTGTCATAGTTCGTATCATCTTGCATTGCCTTTCTATTGCATTTTCATTGTAACTTTTGTTTTATGGAAAAGAGGGAACCAATCTTAAACCCTCGTCTTCCTCAAAACCAAATAATAAATTCATGTTTTGAACAGCTTGCCCCGCTGCTCCTTTCATAAGATTATCCATAGCTCCCATCAAAATAATCCGTTTGGTCCTAGGATCTATTTTAAACCCAATGTCCAAATAATTGCTCCTTGCCACCCATTTTGTCTCAGGGCACACACCGTAATCTAACAAACGAATGAATTTTTCTTCTTTATAATGATCCTGATACACTTTCGCAATCTCCACAGCCGTTGCGTCTTTTTTCAAGCCGGCATAAGCTGTAACCAATATCCCCCGATTCATTGGCAACAAATGGGGTGTAAAACTTAACCTAACTTTTTCATTGGCGGCATAACCCAACTGCTCTTCTATTTCAGGTGTATGTCGATGGCTTGCTACACCATAGGCCTTACTATTTTCATTGACTTCGCAAAACAATGTATCTATCTTGGCTCCACGCCCCGCACCCGAAGTACCCGATTTGGCATCTATAATCAAAGTAGACATATCAATCAAACCCTCTTTTGCCAATGGATAAACCGACAAAATCGAACAAGTCGTATAACAACCCGGGTTTGCCACCAAACGAGCCTCCTGTATCTGCGCCCGATTGATTTCTGACAACCCATAAACCGCCTCTGCAATAAACTGTGGACTTTGATGCTTGATGCCATACCATTTTTCATAAACATGCACATCTTTAATACGAAAATCCGCACTCAAATCAATCAGCTTTGTTTTACTCAAAATTTCTTCCTTGATGAAAGAAGCACAATATCCCTGTGGAGTGGCTGTAAATATCACATCTACTTGTTCTGCCAACTCCGACATATTGTCCTCCAAACAAACCGCATCTACAATTTCAAACATATTGGGATACACCGTTGCATATTTTTTACTTGCATAACTTCTGGAGCTGAGCCACTTAATTTCTGCTTTTGTGTGGTTTATTAATAAACGAACCAACTCACCTCCCGTATAACCCGTTGCACCAACAATCCCTACTTTTACCATTCTCTTACTCCTTTGAAAAACAATATTGCATAATTATACATCTTTTTTGAATAATATGCAACTATCTGATTTGTCCATCCCCAAAAATCACATACTTCGTAGTGGTCAAAGCATCCAGGCCCATCGGTCCACGAGCGTGTAGTTTCTGGGTACTAATACCAATTTCCGCCCCAAATCCGAACACAAAACCATCGGTGAATCGTGTTGATGCATTAATATACACTGCCGCCGCATCAATTTCCCTATGAAATTTCATACCATTATGATAATTTTCCGTAATAATCGCATCTGAATGACCCGTATTATATTGATTGATATGCGCAATGGCCTCATCCAAAGAATCGACTACTCTCATTGAAATGATACCATCCAGATATTCCATGCCCCAATCTTCTTCTGTCGCAGCTTTGATTTGATTAGACAAGGCTAACACTGACGCATCACCCCTTATTTCTATACCGTGGCTAAATAACGCCTGTTCCACTTTAGGTAAAATCTCTTTTAATATTTTTCTATGAATCACCAAAGATTCCGCTGTATTGCAAACGCCCAAACGTTGCGTTTTTGCATTTTCGATAATCTGAACCGCCATGTCCAAATCTGCAAATTCATCTACATAAATATGGCAATTACCTGTTCCGGTTTCAATGACGGGCACAGTACTGTTTTCTACCACATTTTCAATCAAACCTGCACCACCGCGTGGAATCAACACATCTATGTATTTGTGCAAACGCATCATCTCTGTCGCTATTTCCCGGCTCACATCATCCACCAACAACAAGGCATCTTGCGGCAAGGCAACTTGACATAAACCTGCCCAGATGGCTTGCACAATCGCTTTATTTGAGTTTAAAGCATCACTACCTCCACGTAAAATCACTGCATTTCCCGTTTTAAAACACAAACCAAAAGCATCTGCCGTCACGTTGGGACGAGATTCATAAATAATACCAATCACCCCCAAAGGCACTTGCATCTTACCAATTTTAAGACCATTGGGACGTTGCACAATATCTCTCATATCACCAATTGGATCATTTAAGGCAGATATTTGACGCAATCCCTCTGCCATATCTACAATTCGCGCTTCACTCAAACGCAAACGATCAATCAAAGCCTCAGAAATACCTTTATCCTTGGCCGCTTGAATGTCCTTTGCATTCTCCTTTAAAATAGTTTGGCTTTGCTTGCACAATTCCTCTGCAACCGCTACCAAACCTGCATTTTTTTCATCCATCGTAAGTTTTGCCACCTCTCTTGAAATGGCCTTTGCTTTTTTTCCTAATGATTCGATATAGTTACTCATCACGCTTCCTCCTTTTCGATTTTCTTCTAAATTCCGGTCTGTCAGGCGCTAATTCATTTTCCAATATTTCTTGATGTTCATCTGATAAGAAAAAGGTGCCAATCCGCTTGCCTGCCATAATATCATTGATGGCATAAATATTTTCGCCGTTGGCAATAATCATATCTGCTTTTGCTGCCGTCACAATTTTAGCCGCCTGGATTTTGCTCCACATACCACCTGTACCCATATCACTACTAACACCTTTTGCCATCTGCTCCAAATTTTCATCTATTCTAGATACGGTGTGAATAAAACGTGCTTTCGGATTCAACTTGGGGTCATCTGTGTAAAACCCATGAATATCCGACAGCAAAATCAATAAATCACCCTCCACCAAATCTGTAACATGCGCTGCTAAAGTGTCGTTGTCCCCAAATTTCCCATAAGATAATTCATCCACAGAAATTGCATCATTTTCATTTACAATGGGAACCACCCCCATACTCAAAAGAGAATCAAAAGTGCGTTTGGCATTATTTCGACATTCTGCATTGGAAATGGACTCTTTGGTCAGCAATATCTGGGCAGTTAATTGACTATATTCATTAAATAGTTTTTCATAAATCATCATCAAGCGGCTTTGTCCTACTGCGGCACAAGCCTGCTCCTCTTCCAAAGTCCTTGGGCGTTTTGCCATACCCAAAGCAGTACGGCCAACACCAACTGCACCGGAAGAAACCACAACAACCTCCCTGCCTTGGTTACGAAGATTAATCAGAATGCGGACAAATTTTTCCAGCTTTTCCAGATTAATATAACCGGTTTCGGGATAGGTAACAGTGGTGGTACCGACTTTTATAACAATTCTTTTTTTTGCGGTGATCAGTTCCTTGCGACTCCAGCCGGAGGTATAATAGTCATATTTGTTCAAGATGAGTGCCTACTTTCCTTTTCGTAATGTAATAAATAATATTGTATATTGCCCGCATACATTTCTGACTTTGCAACAATTCAACATTTCTATAAATTATACTACGAAATGAAATGTATTACTAGAGGAAAGCGATGGTTATAACATCATCAAAAAATAACCGCTGACTTAGCGGTTGAGCTCAATGGATAATTTTGATACAATTAATACTATTAATGAAAGGAATACAAACATGGAAACTTTTCAATGCACCAATTGCAGTGCAACCGTATATATTATAGATGAAACAGGCAAACATTGCCCCTATTGCGATTCTAATATTGAAATGACCACAGAAGAAAAAACCGATTTCAAAGAAGAGCAAGCTCACTTAAATGACATAAAACTTCAAGTTGATGTACAAGCCTTATATGCTGAATGGAGCACAAAGCGACGCATCGGTATCATTATGGTTGCTGTTGGTTTTATTCTTTCCATTATTGGCGGTACTACAAATGTTTTTGTCATCAATATCATAGGTGTCTTAGCTGTTGTTACAGGCGTTATCCTTTTGGTTTTAAAACATAAAGAATACCAAGAAAAGCGACAAATCATTGATTCAAAATTTAGTGATGCACTATTAACAAAACAGGCTATGAAGCAACAACTTGCATTGCAACAAGCACTACACATCACCGATATGCCTGCCAATCTTGTAACAAAGCGTAAAATGATTTCTTTGCTACTATGTATCTTTACAATTTGTGGGCATAAATTTTATGAGGGCAAAATCGGTATGGGTATTGTATATCTCTTTACTGGCGGATTGTTTGGTATCGGCTGGATTATGGATATTATAAAACTAGCAATCGGACCTAGTACTTACTATGTAAAGTGGTGAAATTATTATAACTAAATTTATATACGGAAAGGTGCATTTTTATGGATAATTCTTCGATTCGCCTCAACAAAAAAAAGATTTTAATTACCGGCGTAAGCCGTCCCTTGGGCATTGGCGCAACCCTTGCCAAAAGGTTCGCTGAAGCAGGAGCCACTGTTGCCATCCATGGCTTTTCTGATTATGATGTTAACCTTGGACACAAATCTGCTATGAAAAATGGCACGGAAATATTGGCCCAGCAACTCCATGACTTAGGATTAAATGTAACAGCACTTACACCGGGTGATTTAATGATACCGGGTGTTGCGGAGCAAGTTGTTGCAGAAGCGGCCACAGAACTAGGCGTTCTTGATGGGTTGGTTTTGAATCATGCTTACTCAACCTATGGCGAAATAGGAAATTGGACACCGGAACATATCGACCCGCATCTGCTTGTAAATGTTCGAGCCTCTATGATGATGATACAATCTTTTGCTGACCAAGTGGATACTACAAAAGATAATGCAATCACGCTTTTTACCAGCGGTCAATATTTAAGCCCAATGGTAAACGAAATTGCTTATTGTGTATCAAAAGAAGCAATTATTTGTTTGTGCCGTCAAACATCACACTTACTTGGAAATAAAAACATAAGGGTAAATTGCATAAATCCCGGTCCAAATGACACCGGTTATTGTTTCGGTGAGGATTATAAAGCCATTGCCAAGATGTTTCCGGCAGGACGCTGGGGAACCCCAAACGATGCTGCCGACTTGCTTCTTTTCCTGCATAGCGTTTACGCAAAATGGATCACAGGGCAAGTCATCGCAAGTGATGGTGGTGTCAGGGAAAACTAGTCACTTTATGCCTTTAAAAATGGTATGTTGACATTAACGAAAGGAACATTACAATGGCAGACTCATTATTTGCTGCAACTATTATATCTATTTTACCTAGTATACCGGCATTGCTTTATTCGGCAGGTTACAGAAGACTGATTAAATTAGTTTCTTTGAATGGTTTAAACCTAAATGATTATGAAGAACTCATGAAAACCTTGCCTTTCAGAAAGAAATTGTTTATGACATACATATGGAAATGCAATCCAACAGGGAAGCAAAGTCTACTCGCTTCTCAGTGCTTCAATCGGATCTTTCCTTGCTGCCGCCGATGAAGGAAACAAACCTGCAATAAAAGTCAAAAACATGCTCGTTCCGATTAATACCACCACTGCAACTGCCGGCAAACGTGCAATTCGTACAATATCAAAATTTTGTAGCACAATTACATTGGCAATTTCCGCTACTACTAAGGTAATAAATACCCCCAACACACCCGCAACAAAACCAACAATCAAAGTCTCTGCATTGAATACACGCCGTATATTACTTTTACTGGCCCCAATGGCACGTAAAATACCAATCTCTTTTTTTCGCTCTAATACAGATATATATGTGATAACTCCAATCATAATAGAAGAAACCACAAGAGATATAGCCACAAAAGCAATCAAAGCATAACTAACCATATTGATAATATCTGTCACCGAAGACATCATCGCGCCAACTAAATCTGTGTACTGTACCACTTTCTCCGGATAACCCTCTGCTTCCATACGTTCATTATAATTGTCTAGGATATCCAATATATCTTGCTTTGCGTCAAAATTCTGCGGATATATATTGATTTGGGAGGGAATAGCTAAATCTGCATATCCAAGCAAGCTTAAATTCCGCTCATAACTGTTTTCCGTTGGGCTCATCATAGCCATCATCAATTGCAGAATCTCTTCTTCTCCCATTTCAATTTGAAATGCATCCACAAGCGCTTCCGGATCAAAGTTTTCAAACTGCTCCGCAAGACCTGCCATCGCATCTTCCATTTGATTGGCGATTTCCCCCATCAAATTTTCCATCTGACCTCCAATGCCACCTGCTATTTCCTCTATCATTTCGCCCATCATGGCTTCCATCTGATTTCCAAATCTACCCATAGCCTGTCCCATTTGGTCCGCAAGCAGCGTTCTTATTTGTTCCGTTATTGCTGTCATTGCCCGCGCCATAACTTGAGACATCAGATGTTCCATAGCCTGCTGTATCTGCGCTCCAATTTCTGCTTGCACCGCCTCCATCACTTGTCCCATATAAGCAACCATCATCTCTTCCAATGCTTCTTGCACCAAATCCGCAATCTGCCCTTGTAAATCAGAGTCCGCAATAATTTGTGCCAACTGCGCACTGATTGCGTCTTGCACCTCCGGACGTGTCAGGTATTCCATAAAAGCATTCATGATTTCATTCGGATCCGTAATGCCATCGGCAATCAATTCTGCCGCAAAATCTTGCAGTACGTGCATCATAACTCCCAATAGTGCTTCCGTGGGAATATGCAACTGACCCGCAATGTCATTTAAAATATCACTCATGTCACCTATTTCAAAAGAAGGAACATCTATCTGGTCAAAATTTAAATCTAAGTCTCCAAAATCTAAATCACTAAAATCTGCAAAACTGCTCATATCTAAATTGCCCAAAGAACCTAAGTCAAATTGAAACATATTGGGGTCAAGATTAAATCCACTAAAATCAATATCTAACCCATCTAAGTCCAAATCAAATTCCATACCATCCATATCAAAATCAAAGGCGAACGCCTCCAAATCAATCGCAAAGGCCTCTTCCAAAGCCGCTTCATCAACGGTAATCAGACGTGCAAAATCAAAGGCCGAATCCGGATTCTCCGCCTCTTCCCGGAATGTTCGCCCGGTAAATACATTGACGCGACGGTCACGCATTTGTGCTTGTACAATCTCCGACGCACCTGCCTCACGCATCAAATGATGAATCAAATCAGGCGTATAATGAATCCCCATCGGCAAAGCTGTCGCCGTCGCCGTTGGACTAGGTCTGGCAATCCCTACAATCCGTAGAGGCATACTATCATTGACCAATCTTTGCATAAATCGCTCATCACCGGAGCGGTCTACCCAAACATGAAACTCTTCGTCATACTGATACTTTTCAAAGGAATGAACCACACGAAACTCTACAGCCAACAGTTCTTCATAAGTAAATGTCGCCAATTCTTCATCACTGCTTAAATCCGCATCCTCTGTATGCATAATGGCATCCATCATACTTTGCAGGATTTCCCGATCTCGCAAACCCATGCTATACATTTCCATATCTGAAATACGACTGCTTGCTGATATAATCAACATAGCTTCATCATGACGTGCCGGCCAATGTCCGGCCACCACATCATATTGCTTTTCAAACATTTCTATCTCGCCCGGCATCTCATGAAATACATTTCCGCCAAAACTGCCCATTCCCATCATAGCGTTCATATCCTGACCGCCACCCATAAGCGGAGCAAACACAGAATCCGGATTGACCTGCTGCGGTCCGTCAGAGGTATCACTTAAGAATATTTGCGGTGTTACATCATACATATAATGAACGGAATTGACCAAAGGATCTATCGTGTTACGACTGGCTTCCAAATATAGTTTCAATGCACCTAAATCATTATGACTGGTCATTGCAAACATATTCTCTAAGACCCGCCGCTCCAGTACCGTGCCCTCTTCCCGCTCAGGGGCATCACCGGAATGACCGCCACCCATCCCCTCCATCAAGCCAATCAAATCAAAGCCTGTAGTGGCTATGGTCAGCGGATATAAACTTAAAGTATCTTCTTCCACAGTGCGAATATAAGCATTGATACCATTTGCCAAAGCAAGAATCAGTGCAATACCGATAATACCGATAGAGCCCGCCAAAGATGTAACAAGGGTACGCCATTTTTTGGTCATCAGATTACTAAAAGAAAGCTGTATCGCTGTCATAAAAGACATGCCGGACTTTCGAATCTCTCTACCTGTATGAACTCTATCTACATTTGGGTCAAAAGGACGACTATCCGACACAATGTTTCCGTCTTTTAAATGTACAATACGATTGGCATACTCTTCCGCCAACTCCGAATTGTGCGTCACCATAATGACCAAACGATCCTTGGCAATCTCCGTCAACAAATCCATAACCTGCGTACTTGTTGTGGTATCCAGTGCCCCGGTGGGCTCATCTGCTAACAAAATCTCAGGATCATTAATCAAAGCTCTCGCAATGGCCACCCGTTGCATCTGACCACCACTGAGCTGGTTTGGTTTTTTATGCGTATGCGCACCTAAGCCAACATCTACCAAAGCCTGTTTCGCTTTTGCACGACGCTCCGCAATGGAAACACCACTCAAAGTCAAGGCCAATTCTACATTGGACAAAATCGTTTGATGGGGTATTAAATTGTAACTTTGAAAAACAAAACCGATGCGATTATTTCGATAAGTATCCCAATCATGGTCTTTGAATTTCTTTGTAGAAATGCCCTCAATTTCCAAATCGCCTGAATCATATTGATCCAAACCACCGATAATATTTAACATGGTAGTCTTACCGGAACCGGATGGACCCAAAATAGCAGCAAACTCATTGTCACGAAAAGCAATGGATGCATCATTCAAAGCAACCTGTACAAAATCAGCTGTTTGATATGATTTTCGTATATTTTTTAATTTTAACATAAAAACTATGTGCTCCTGAAAAAACTTGATTCATTGTCATACTTACCCAGTATAACAGATTTATACCATCCATTCAGCACTTTTTTCTTTTTATACCGCTTTTCACAAAAGTTTCACATTTCCTTTTCCTTTTTCTATTCCTCTCCGTTGCATAATTATTCGCTTTCATGTATAATTATGAACATTGAATTCCTTAGGAGGTTTTACCATGCATAAAGAAAAAGTTGTTTTGGCATATTCCGGTGGACTGGATACCACAGCGATTATTCCTTGGTTAAAAGAAAATTTTGATTATGATGTCATTTGCTGTTGCATCAACTGCGGACAAGGAGAAGAGTTGGATGATTTAGAAGAACGAGCCAAACTGTCCGGCGCAACAAAACTATATATTGAACATGTGATTGATGAATTTTGTGATGATTTTGTAATACCTTGCGTAAAAGCAGGTGCCGTTTATGAAAATGAATATTTACTGGGAACATCCATGGCACGTCCTTTGATTGCCAAAGTTTTGGTTGATGTGGCAAGGAAAGAGGGTGCTACAGCCATCTGTCATGGTGCGACCGGAAAAGGAAATGACCAGATTCGTTTTGAATTGGGCATCAAAGCACTGGCACCTGACTTAAAAATCATTGCCCCATGGCGTATGACTGACCTTTGGACGATGCAATCACGGGAAGATGAAATCGAATATTGTAAAGCACATGGGATTGATTTACCTTTTAACGCTGGTCAAAGTTATAGTCGGGATAGAAATCTATGGCACATTAGCCATGAGGGATTGGAATTGGAAGACCCAGCTGCTGAACCAAATTATAATCATTTGTTGGTATTAAGTGTTCCCCCCGAAGATGCACCTGACGAGGGAGAATATGTAACCATGACCTTTGAAGCCGGCATACCAAAAAGCCTAAATGGCAAAGCAATGAAAGTCTCCAAAATCATTGAAGCATTAAATACTCTGGGCGGAAAGCATGGAGTGGGAATCGTTGACATCACAGAAAACCGTGTAGTCGGTATGAAATCACGTGGTATTTATGAGACTCCCGGCGGAACTATTTTAATGAAAGCCCATCAACAATTAGAAGAATTAATCTTGGACAGAGCTACCTTTGAAACCAAACAACATCTCAGTATCAAATTTGCTCAAATCGTTTATGAGGGTACTTGGTTTACACCTTTGAAAGATGCAATCCAAGCCTTTGTTGACGTGACACAAGAATATGTAACCGGTGAAGTCAAATTCAAACTATACAAAGGGAATATCATAAAAGCCGGAACGAACTCGCCTTATTCCTTATATAGCGAATCACTCGCAAGCTTTACCACTGGCGATTTATACGATCACCACGATGCAGAGGGCTTTATCAATCTCTTTGGATTGCCTTTGAAAGTACGAGCCATGAAAATGGAAGAAATAAAAAAACGAACCTAATACGTTACGGTGAAAAACCCACAAGGATTAAACGGCTCCCTGTGGGTTTTATATCTCTTTTATATGTATTTATACCAACTCAAATTCCAAGGTTCCACGCTCCACCCCATTTACAATCAATGTGATTCCATGCCTGCCTACATAATGTTTTCTTGTACTTAAATCCGCAAAGGAATGCTTTTTTGTATAAGTTTTTCTTTCATTTTCTTTTAATGCAGTTTCGGAGATTTGAAAAATTTTTCGGCTTTGTTTTCCATTGGCTTTCCTATAGTCAATGCCATACTCCAACCTTACTTTGGTTGCCCGCTTGGCTAAAATCGTAAATGAAAAATGAATCTCTTCGCCGATTTTAAGCTTTACCGGCTCCATGACAAAGTCATTAACAGCAATGGCAGTCACATCATGGAAACCAAAAATTGCCAGCACATCACGATTGCCTTTTTTTAATAATGTCCTACAAGCATGTTTTACAATCCAATCTGTGTCTGCATTTTTACCATACCAATCCTGCGCCATTTTCACCACCAAATCCGGATGGGTCTTGGAAATATCATTAAGGTTATTTGCCACACTTTTTCTTACATAAAAAGCAGGGTCTGTTTTTAACTGCTCTAATATGGGTAAAATGGGGGTTGGATCTTTTTTATACTTCGGCAATGACTGCGCCCACGGAAGTTGCGGGCGGCAACCCTCACTGGCAAGTCTGCGAACATGTTCATTTTCATGTTTTGACCAAGCGTACATCTGCGCCATCATCCGCCCTTCATGGTCGATAATAAACGGGCGCACCGCAAATTCCGCCGAAGCATGAACGGTATATCGCTCTATTGCATCCATCGTAACATCCCAATGTTCCATATCTTGTCCATACAACTCAACAAAATCAATAAATACCCAAGCCACACCGGTCTCTAACCAACTACCATAATCCACAATCACTTGATCAATGATACGAATTGCCTCTTTGTAATCCGCAGGCAAATATTTTCTTAGACTCTTACATATATGATGTCCCCGTGCCTTTAACTCCAAAGACTCCCATGTTTCATCCATAACAGAGGCTAGAAAATCTGTCACTTGAAAAGATGAATAAACCACCTTAATTTCCTTTGCTAATTTCCCCAATGTGTCTTGATTGTACATATCTTTCAGTAAATCTGCCATTTACGTTCTACCTCTTTCATTTAATATTTATACTAACTATATTATGACAAAGATAATATGACAACAGCACGGCATATTATATCATCCATCCAAATAATCGTTGCGCAGTAAACCAAAAAGATTCACGCATCAAAAAAGGTATCTGCGTTTGCAAACTTGTATACCTTGTTGTTTTTGTTGGTGAAGAATATACTTGTAAACCACGATCTCTGGCAATCTGCAAACTACGTCGCATATGCAAAGGGTCACTCACCAACAATATCGTCTCCATATTTTCTGCCATCACTATTTCTATCGCATAATTTATGTTTTCCCTCGTATTAGCCGACTTCTCTTCAATGAAAATCGCCTCTAAGGGCACGCCCTGTTGATGTGCATATTCCTTGGCAATAAAAGCTTCGGAAAACTGGTTTCCCTCACTAACACCACCCGTAAAAATAAGATACTCTACATAATTGTTTTGATATAACCATATTCCATGATTAATACGTTCCGCAAAAACAGGTGATGGCTGGTTGCCCCAAACGCTAGCTCCAAGAACAATAGCTACATCTGCTCTTCTGGTTTCATCTACTTGACCGAATCGCCAAACTTCAATCGTACCAATACTCACATATAACAAAAAAATCGCTAACATGAGTATCAGAACTTTTCCCAACTTTCTATTAAATTTCTCCATTCAATTTTTTCCAATATACATTTCTTAGATATCCACTAGAGGTTGTAATTGTATCAAAAAAAACCAGCCCTACTTTTTCCAATATCTTACAACTGCTCACATTTTCCGGGTGCGCCGTTGCTGTTATATAATCAAAATCTAATTCCTTGGCCGCACTTAATTGTATTTCACATAACTTTGTCATAAGTCCTTGGCCGGAATATTCTTTCAAAGTTAAAAAACCACCTAACTCACCGATTTTCTTCGATTTATCTATATTTAAAATAGTATAGTAATCTTTTATTAAGTTTTCACTTACATAAATCGCATTGGTTGCAACCAGTTTTTCCTGATCAAAAGCCCCATAATGAAAGGCATAATTGCAATCAAACACACATTTTTTTTCTTCTTCCGAATAGGGAATAAAAAGCTCTTTTCGCTCCAGTCCACCGAGTACTACATCCATTATATGAAATAACTCGGATTCATCCTTTGCATCTAATTTCCTGTAAATAAATTTTTCTCTCATTTCTTTTCTCCAGCATTAAAAATCAGCACTACTTTAACATTATAGCTGAAAGCACCGCTGATTGATAGTCATATTTTTTTCAAAACATCAAACATCTTCTTTCTTGCGTTTGATAGCATAACAATCTAATGCGATAATAAGCACTACCATAATTCCCAAAACCAACATCTGAACATTTGGATGGATTCCCAACATGCCCATGCAATTTCTCAGCAAGAACATGGCAAAAATACCAATAAAACTTTGTGGTACACCACCCACTCCACCAGCAAAAGATGTTCCCCCTATCACCACCCCACAGTTAACCATCAACGGAATTTCAACGCCGGCAATCGGCAAACCCGTATTCATTCGCGATGCCGCCAAAACACCAGCAACAGCTGCAAAAGTACCTGTAAGCACAAAAGCAAACCATTTGGTTTTGATCACATTGATACCTGAATGCTCTGCAACCTCATAATCTCCACCTAGAGCATAGCAATTTCGGCCAAAACTAGTAAATCGCAAAAGCAAAAAAGTCAATATCCCTAAAACAATCATAAACAAGGCTATATTTGGTATCCCAAGCCAACTTTCACCGGATATTCTCTGGAAACTCGGATTAGAAGCCGAAACCGGATTGGCATTTGTCAACAACAAGGCCACCCCTTGAACCAACATCCCCATACCCAAAGTAATAATAAAGGCCTCCGATTTTTGCTGCACAATCAAAAACCCATTAATAAAACCTACCAAACCACCAGACAAAACAGCAAGAATAATCGCCAAAGCCATATGCATCCCACCATTGATTAAAATAATAGCAATAATTCCGGACATGGCCATCACCGAACCCACTGACAAATCACAACCTTTGCATATTACCGCTAACGTCACTCCAAAAGCAATAATTGCATTTGTTGAAACCGCCTCTAATAAATTAAACAGATTGCCTGCGGTATAAAAGTTCGAATCCGTAAAAAGCATCACAAGAAGCATAAACAGGATTGCTATTACAGCCTTCTGCTTGCCTAGTATTTTCACCGTATGCCTGCTCATTATCTGTACATTATTATTCATCAAACACTAACCCCTTTCATGCCTACGATGGTCAAGCCAAACGGCCAATACCAGAATCGCACCTCTAACCACCTCTTGCATATGTGTATTCACGCCCATAAGGTTCATACAGTTGGACATCAGTATTACAAGCGAGACACCCATGACTGTACGAAGAACACTGCCTTTTCCACCAAGAAGCGAAGTTCCGCCAACCACAACGGCCATAATCGCATCCCTCTCAAAAAATGTACCAACAGTCGGAACCGTAACAGACACCCGAGAAAACAGTACAATCGCGCCAACAGCAGTCATAAATCCACATAAAGCGTAAATAAAAATCATAATTCGTTTGGTGGGAATACCACCCAATTCAGCGGCATTTAAATTGCCGCCGGTATAAGCAATCGCTCGACCAAGAAAGGTTTTTGATTGAAAAATAAAAAGCACTGCCAAAAAGAAAAGAAACAGGATAAAAGAATGAGACAAGATACCAAGAGTGCCCGCTCCTAGAGTTCTGGTAACTGGCATAGGATGCTCAAACAAGGTGCCCCAATTCATCGGAAAACCACCTGTAATAATCAAAGCAATCGAACGATAAATCAAACTCATACCAAAGGTTATAAATAGAGCCTTGGCCTGGGTTGAAGCCCCGGAAATCACCAGTATCATACCATTTATAAAACCCATAGTCGTACCCAGCAGCAAACCTATAATCAAAGCCGGAATTTCCCCGATTGTATCTACGAGCATCAAAGTAACCATTGCTACCAATGAAATCATTCCGGGTATAGAAAGATCAATAAAACCTCCTACAATAATAAAGGTCATTCCCAACGCCACAAAACTCAAAGGTCCAAATTGGCGCATTAAATTTATAAAATTGTCCACCGTCAAAAACCTCGGTGATACAATGGCTGTTATAAGTATCAATGCCACAATGGCAATCAAAACAAGATATTCTAACAAAAAATCTACGATGCGTAATCTTGCGCCTTGTGATTGTTTTATCATAATCGTTACCTCTCCTAACCTATTGCAGCATCCATAATGTCATGAGCCGAATCTATTTCAGGGTTAAATTCCCCACTGATGCGCCCTTCACAAATAGTCAACACACGGTTACTCATAGCTAGTACCTCCGGCAGCTCCGAGGAAATCATAATAACAGAGCCACCTTTTTCCGCAATTTTCTTAACCAACAGATATATCTCATACTTCGTACCTACATCAATGCCTCGTGTTGGTTCATCCAAAATAAGGATGTCAGGATCTATTTCCAGCCAACGTCCCATAATACATTTTTGTTGATTACCACCCGAAAGCGTCTTTGCTTTCGTATTAGGAGAAGGCGTTTTAATCGAAAGATTTTTAATTTGCCGTATAGCAATATCTTTTTCTTTTGCCTTACGAATAAAGCCAAATTTTGTAATGCCCTCTAAACTTGACATGGTAATGTTTGCTTGCACCGAAAAAGGTAAAACCAAACCTTCCAACTTACGGTCTTCCGGCAAAAGTCCAATACTCTCTCGTTTCCCATCCCGAGGATTTTTTATTTTAACCTCTTTTTCATTGATAAATATTTTGAGTTCTTTGGCTTTGTCTGCACCATAAATCGCACGCACGATTTCCGTTCGCCCTGCTCCAACCAAACCCACAAATCCAAGAATTTCACCCTTTTTTAGTTCAAAAGAGATATCTTTTAGCTTCCGCGTTCGAATATCTCGCACTTCCATAATTGTTTCACCTACACAACGGGAGCGTTCCGGATATTCATTTTCAATTTCACGGCCAATCATTTTGGCAATCATATCACTTCTTGTCAATTTTTCTATGGATTTTGTATCAATTATTTTTCCATCACGAATAATCGTAACCATGTCACAAAGCTGAAAAATTTCATCCAATTTATGACTGATATAAATTATTGTAACCCCTTTTTTGCGCAAATCATCTATGATTACAAACAGCCGTTTCAGCTCATCGGCAGTCAAACTACTGCTTGGTTCATCCATAATTATAAGTTTTGAATCAAAGGAGAGTGCTTTTGTAATTTCCACCATCTGCTTTTCAGCCGCACTCAAATCACCTACAAGCTTATTTGTATTGATTGTACTGCCTATACTATCTAGCAAAGCCCGAGCTTTCCGGTGAATATTGCGCATACCTTTTAATTCCGCATAACGACCAAGAAAAATATTTTCTCCGGCTGTTAATGTATTTACAAGATTAAATTCCTGATATATAATACTGAGCCCTCTTTTTAGAGATTGAACCGGTGTCGTATGCTCTATTTCTTCTCCATCAAAAACTACCGTTCCTGCATCTTTGGTATATATCCCAGAAAGAATCTTCATAAGTGTAGATTTTCCTGCCCCATTTTCACCAACCACCCCATGCACAGTGCCTCTGCTAAATGCAACAGAAACATCATCAAGTGCTCTAACCCCAGGAAATGATTTACTCACATTTTTAATTGATAATATGACCTCATTTTTCTTTGTATCCACAGTCATTCTCCCTTTTTCCAACATAAAAAAGTACAGCATCTCCGAGCCGGAATAAACCGACTCGGAGTCTTCATTGCCTTTTACCAATCCGGCTCTACAAAATTATCAATCGTTTCAATCGTTACCATATCAAGTGGAATATAATTAATAGAATCTACTGTTCCGCCCTCTAAAAGCACACGTGCCAATCGAAGTGATTCTGTTGCCATATTGGTGAAACTCTGACCAACACTCAAAGCTTGTGTGCCGTTGCGAACTTGGGCATACCCAGTTCGGTTGCCATCTACCCCAATCACAAATACATCTGTCATACCGGCATTTTGTAAAGCTTCAATCACACCGCTAGCTCCATTGTCCCAATGACACCACACAATATCAATTTCATCTCCATACATTACAATAAAATCTTCCATAATTGACAAGGCTTCATGGGTATTCCATCCGGTTGGTGCAAATTGTGAATCTAACTCAACAATGTTATCTGCAATACCCGTCCGGAAACCGTCGTGACGATCATTTGCCGCACTATGGCCAGCTTGCCCACCTACTTCAACAAAGTTTGCTCCATCCGGGAAATTCGCAGAAACAAACTCACCTGCTTGAACACCACCCATATAATCATCAGAACCTACAAAGAAATGTTGCACTTCTTGATGCTCTTCTGGAAGCACAGATGAAAACATACCAACAATCAATCCGGCATCTCTGGCCTGTTGTAATGCAGGTACGATTCCCTCAATACTACTGGGATTCACAAAAATTGCATCATATCCATTGGCAATCGCTGTCAAAACGCCATCAAATTCAACAGCTGGTTCATTTTCTCCGGCAAACACCGTCATCTCAAAACCAAATTCCGGTGCCAAACGCTCAAACTCTCTCCAAGAGAACGCTTGGGACTCATTTGACATTGCTTGTGTAATAAATGCCGCCCGAAACACTTCACCGTCACCGGCCACCGGTGTTTCCTCAGTGGTATCATTTGTTGCTGGTGGATCTTCGTTTGTGCCCCCACCACCACAAGCCACTAATAGGCCTACAGTCATTACGAGGGTCACTAACATTGCTAATCGTTTTTTCATGGTATTCCTCCTTTTCTTTATATCAAACAAACCTTATGTTTGCTTGTTTTCGATGTCATACAATTTGTGTGCCATACGCATGGCATTTTCTGTCGTATTTGTAGCTACAAGATGTTGACGCAAAGGATTCTCTATTTGCCTTACTAGCCCTTGCCAAAAATTTTCTAAAAACCATGTATTACGGAAAAGACTTCCATTTAAAACTACATCCAACACCTCATCCTGTTTGTATTTCATTCGCTTTACTAAAGCTATCGCTAAATTCCACAATTGCACATGTGCCAAATGCAATACTTCTTGTGCATAAGTATCTCCATCCTTTGCACAATCCAAAATAACGCGAGCCACCGAAGCTATCTCAGAAACACTCAAAGCAGTAAAACAAGCAGCTATATCCAACTGATTTTTAATGTGAAAATGACAAGCAATCTTTTCATAAATCGCCCGATTTGAACCAATGCCATCTGAAAAAAGCAACATCTCTTCCAATATGTACCTAGCTATCCAATATCCACTTCCGCCATCACTTAAAAATGCACCCCAACCTCCGGCTCGCTCAATCGGTTTATCAACTTGAAATGCCATACAATTTGAACCTGTTCCGGCTACCACACAAAGTCCCGGTGCATCCGTTGTCGCCTGAAAGGCCAACTCACAATCATTATACAAGCTAATCCTTTTATCATGCAGACCGGTACGACTTATCATCTGATTATAAACCTGTATATCTTGTTCTGAGTCACAACCGGATATTCCAAAAACTGCCCGTTGCACCTCACTTGGGCGAATGTTTTCTTTGCGGCAAATTTCTAAAAAACTTTCAATCAAGTTTGCTTGTGTTGCTTCCAATCCAACAGATTTGTAGTTAGAACCACCATATAGATAACGAGACACTTTCCCATCAGACAAAAACTTTATACAATATTCTGTTTTTGTACCTCCGGCATCTACTGCCAATAAAATTTTATGTTTCATAAACCAATCCCTCAATATTTGCTATTGTGACTGTGTCAAAGCATCATAAACCAAAGCTAACAAACCCTTATCATATGCTACATTTAAATCTTCTATCAATTGAAATGACGGCAAAGTCCAAAGAGGAAGATGCTTTTCACACTCACGACGAACATGCCAAAGCATTTCTGCTGATGCTAAGTTGCTGCCAAAAAATATTGCCGGCGGATTAAGCAAACAAATAATATTGACCATCATTCCGGAAATGAGTTGAGCCTGCTCTGTAATACACTCTGTTTGAAACAAATGACTTTCAAAAATTTCACCACACATGTGGCCGGCATAAGGATCAACCATATAGGATATCTCACCTGCAAAGTGGGAAAATCCTCGGATAATTCGGCCGCCTATCACAATACCGGCACCTACCCCTTTTCCGATATGCACAAAGACAATGTCCGAAAAAGTGGAACCCGCACCCGTATCTACACTACCAAGTGCTACCAAATTAACATCATTTTCCACATAAACCGGAATCTCAAATTGCTCCTGCAACACATGAGCCAGTGCTACCCCCTCCAAATCAGGTATCTGAGGAATCGCCTGTAGTACACCACCGGAACCAACCACCCCAGGAACCCCAAGGCTAACGACACGAATATTATTGTCTTGCTTTAAAAGAGATTGCAACAACATCTGTAACCCTTTTAAGGTACTCATATCATCTGTCAAAGTCCATGCATTTCGCAATATCACCGTTTGGTCAGCTGTCATCACCCGGTATTCTAAACTATGTCGAAGTACCCGAATGGTCACCGCTCGTAAATGATTTGTTTCCAAAGAATAACATTGTGGCCTGCGACCTCCTGCTGATGCCGCAAAAGAACCTTGACTCACAATACCCTTGTCACTAAGTTCCTGCATAATCGTATTGACTGTCGGTTGACTAAGTCCGGTTTTTTGAGCCAATTGCCCGCGAGTAGCAGTTTTCATTTCCTTTAAGACATTTAATACCAAATTTGTATTATATATTTTTAATGGATTCTGATCAGTTTTCTGATTCGCCATCATTCCCCCCTTATTGTAAAATAAATTTTCATCTACCATTCTTTCTATAATTAAACTGTTTTAAAAAGTTTCTTTTCCCTTATCTTGGCTTATTTTAAATGTTTTTCTGCTCTTCATTGTTTCTATTCTATGTTTTTTACATTTTTATTTTAAATGTTTTTAAATAATGTCTATAATATTACAGCACAACAAAATATTAGTCAAGGACTTTTACTAATTTTCATATTTTCTTCCATATTTTTTTGGCTAGTATTCACAATTCTCCATAGAAAAAATTGGCAGTGCCCTGCACATAACGCACAAAGGTACTGCCAATTTATCATTCAAATTTTATTTTCTTATATCCGTTTAGAAGAAAAATCTTCCCAACAATCCCATTCCATCACCAATAGAAGCAAATAAAGGTATAAATACAACTGAAAGAATTGTCATCAACTTAACCAAGATATCAATCGCCGGACCCGCTGTATCTTTCAAAGGATCCCCTACTGTATCACCAATTACAGCTGCATTAAAAATCTCTGTACCTTTATATTTTACAGGATCAAATGATTTTTTGGCATTGTCCCAAACACCACCAACATTCCCCATAAAGAATGCCAATAGGATTCCCGATACAAACGTGCCCAATAACAAACCGGCCAATCCTACGAAACCGAAAAGAATTCCGGCAGCAATGGGGGCAATCACAGCCAAAAGACCCGGCATAACCAATTCGCGTAACGCTGCTTTGGTGGAAATATCAATGCAACGCTTATAATCAGGTTTTACGCCTTCTTCGCCTTCCATCAACCCAGGGGTTTCACGGAATTGTCGACGCACTTCTTCAACCATCTCATTGGCTGCTTTACCAACAGACTTAATCGAAAAAGCCGAGAATAAGTAAGGTACACCTGCTCCAATCAAAGCCATCGCCATAACAATCGGATTATAAATTGTAAAATGGGAAAGTATTTCTGCACCACCATCTAACAACCGCAAACGAATTACAAAGGTAGCAAACAAACCAACTACCGTAAAGGCAGCGCTACCAACGGAAAAGCCTTTTCCAATAGCAGCAGTTGTATTGCCTACAGCATCCAGATGGTCGGTGATTGCTCTAACTTCATCTCCCATCTTGGACATCTCCACAAGACCACCGGCATTGTCAGAAATCGGACCATAAGAATCAATTGCCACTGTCATACCAAGGGTCGCCAGCATACCAACAGAACACAAAGCCATGAAATACATGGAATTATTATCACCGCCTACCAAAGCCGCAGCAATAATACCAATTGCCATCAAAAGAGCTACCGGCCAAGCTGAAAATAAACCTGTGGCAAAACCACCAATAATGTTTGTTGCCGCACCTGTTTCCGACATCTTTTTAACATACTGAATATGCTTATATTTATCACTAGTATAGTATTCGGTAATTAAACCAACACCAACACCAACCGCTATGCCAAAGAAAACAGCCAAGAAAGCTTGAATTTGATACGCCTCAAAAAGAACAAAACTTAAAATCAATGTAATCACCGAGGTCAATAATGCAGCTACTTGCAAACCACGTTGCAAAGCTTTGGCCGGATCTTTACCACCACCTAATTGAACAGAAATAGCAGCAATCACGGAAGCCAAGATACCACCTGCCGATACCAACATGGGGAAAAGAACCCTTGCAATCACTGAATATTCTTCTGAACCTCCAAGTCCCATGGCTGCCACCGGAATCAAAGCACCCAGTGAAACGGCCGCAATGATACTACTTACATAACTCTCATATAAATCGGCACCCAATCCGGCTATATCACCAACATTGTCACCAACATTGTCCGCAAGAACCGCCGGATTGCGCGGATCATCTTCCGGAATACCGGCTTCAACCTTACCAACAAGATCCGCACCAACATCAGCAATCTTTGTATAGATACCACCGCCAACTCGAGCAAATAAAGCTACAAAACTAGCTCCCAAAGAAAAACCCGTTACAACAGAAATAACCAAACTAATCTGATCTGTACCGTATATCACATGCGTGAAAAACAAAATCAAACCGGTTAATCCAAAAAGACCTATACTAGCCAGTGTCAAACCGGAGATAGAACCACCTGAGAAAGCAATCTTTAAAGCCGCTGCCATCCCTTTGTCTTTTGCAGCTTGCGCTGTTGGTCCATTTGCCAAAACACCAGCACGCATTCCAATAAAACCACCGCACATAGCAAAGACTGCACCAATGATAAAACTAACTGCCGTAGCAATCGCACTTCCGGCAAACAAACCGGCATCCGGCTCAGCTCCTAAAAAGGTGGCAATCAAAATACCAAGACCAATTACAAACAATACAATAATACTGTATTCTCTTCGTAAAAAGGTCATAGCACCCTCTTTGATGTAACCTTGTAATTCGATTACCTTTGCATCCTTAACAGGCTGTTTCTTCATCCTAACAAATTGATGAACAATGTAAATAATACCTAGTGCCACAGCACCAAAGCAAATAAATAATAATGTGTAGGTCATTTTGTGTTACTTCCCTTCTGTATTTTGTAGTGTTAAAAAACCCATCACTACCTACTATACACTATCTTAGCAAAACAGAAAAGAAAAACCTGTCCATATTATTAATAATTACATGTTTTATTTTAATCTTTCGAAAGCTTTAATAATTTTTCAACAAAATTTTATGGATTATTTTAAATTATTTGTTCAAAATTTACATTTAATTAAATTCCTCAATCATTTTTTTGATTTCAGGTTTGGCATTCATTTTCCAAAGCTCATCTTTATATCATTCCCACCGGTAATATCCATACATGCTCCATCAAAGGCAAACGCTCTTTTGCTAAACACACCACCGCTCCCGTTCCCACTTTCATCCCCGGAATATTTGCCAATTTCCCAAATGCTTTTATCATTGATTTCTTCGGATCACTGGTAGTCTTAATTTCAATAGGATAAAGCGTACCATTTTGTTCTATCACTAAGTCAATTTCATTCTTATCAATATCACGATAGTAATACAACGGTGGTCTTACAATTCCATCGTTATAATAAGTTTTCAAAATTTCCACAAACACATAAGTTTCAAAAATATGCCCCCACATCGCTCCATTTACCATCTGCTCCGGGGTGTTCCATCCCAATAACCAGCAAGCAAGACCTGTATCTAAAAAATATAGTTTTGGTGCTTTTACCATACGTTTATTTAAATTATTATAATACGGTTCCAATAAATACACTAAACCACTCGATTCCAAGATAGATAACCATGATTTTACCGTCTTTACATCTTTGCCGCATACTTCTGCTATTTTTGTCAGATTCAGCACTTCTCCTGTCAAAGATGCTACCGCTTTCACAAACTTAATAAACGCTGATTCATCCCGGATATTTAAAATATCTTTGATATCTTTTTCTATATAGGTTTGGAAATAGGAACTATAATAATCTGCCCAATCATAAAGATTGCTTTCTGTTTCATACAATTCCGGAAAAAAACCTTTGTGAATAAAAGAAATCACCACATGATAATCCAAATTTATTTTTGATTGCTCCACCTCTTCCATATGCTTCACAATTGGTATAAATGGCTTATCATAACAATTCAAATTAAATTCACGAAAAGAAAGCCCCAGCAATTTAATAATCCCTGCTCTTCCCGCCAAACTATCACTTACATTTTTCATCAGTGTAAAACTTTGAGAACCCGTTAAGAAAAATTGCCCTTTCTCTTTATTTTCATCCACAATATCCTTGATATAATCAAATAATTCTGCTGTCTTTTGAATTTCATCCACAATCACAGGCGGTTTATTGACTTCAAAAAATAAGGAGGGATTATCTTTTGCACTTTCTCGTACCAAAGGACGATTCAGTGTCACATAATTGTAATCCGTATATACTTCCTGAAACATTGTTGATTTACCAACCTGTCTCGCCCCTGTCAAAACCAATACTGCCTTACGCTTTGACATACGCTCTACTACTTTTTCAATATGTCTGGGAATATACATCATTTTCTCCAATCAAAAATTCGATTAATTTGGAATGCAGTTCCATAATAATCGAATTTTTAATGTTTGTCAAATACTTTTCATCCCGTTTGAAATACCCTTATCATTTTAACTGCTTTTCCTTTTTTAATCTTCTTTTTTTGATTCTATGTTTCACACAAACAATCACAATTATAGCAATGATGCCACCTACCAACAGCCAAGGCAAAGCCGCCACAATAATAATTACCAACCATGTTCCAAAGGTTCCCATCGCCCGAATGGAATCATTTAATATCCCACCGATATCAGAAAAGCCAACATTTCCAAACAAATCAACCCTCCCTTCTTCTGCTGCTGTAACTTCACGAATGGAGACATCAACCGTACTAAAATTGACTTGACTTTCCAAATGATTTCTATCGGTGGTCAGCCATTCTATTTGTCGAATCACCTCACCTAAATGAAATTCAAGAGAAATCAAATCTTCCATATTTTGTGCTTCATCAACCAACAGAAGCAAACGTTCTTCCTGCGCACGTAAAGAATTTAAACGAGAATCAAGATCCGCAAACTGGGCTGTCACATTGGTTACATTGGTATTAATCGAAGTTAATGTACCCACATCGCCTACGCTATCCAAAAATGCCTGATACCGCATAGAGGGCACCCGTACTGAAAAACTCGCCCTACGATCATGTTGTTGGCGGTTCTCCGTATTGATATTGGAGCTTTCAATAAAACCCTCATGTTGTTCAATCAGTTCATTGAGAGCCACAATCGCATGATCAAAATCCGTTGTTATCATCTCTGCAAAAGCTCGGTGAATCAAAAACGCATCACTTGTTGCTCCACCATCTATCAACTCCGGATCAATCTCACCAATGGGAGGAACCGGTTGCGCATAACCACTCATATCATCCCAGCTTTCGTTTTCCAGTTCTGCCATTTCAACGGCACCAAAACCCAAAACGTTTGAAGCAACTGTCCTTTCAAGAGCATCCCCTTCACCTCTACCATCCCACATAACAATATCAGGCTCTGCATCCATTGCAACATTTCCACCACCGGCACAAGCACTGAACAACAAACATACCAGCATCACGAACATTACCTTTTTTATTTTATTCCACATCACAATATACCTCTCCCTTCTCCAACAAAAAATCACTTGATATAATAAGATAAACTCTATTTACGCAAAAAACATTACAGATTTTTGAAAACTTTTCATAAAAAGTAATACAATAGAAGAATTACCCCCAGATTACAAATCTGAGAGTAATTATCCTTTTTTCTCTATAGCTTCGTATCTGCCATCAATATCTCCGGCTTGTACGCATTTTTTTCGTTAATCCTTTCTTTGTTCATAACAAAGCACAACAAAGCATCAATGACTGCCGTTTCTCGCAAATGAGCATAATCATAATAATATGGGGCAAAACCGCCTAAACCATCACCGGACACCAACACATAATCCGCCAATTTTCCTACCGGGGAATATAAATAATCGGTAATCGCAATCGAAAGAAGCCCTTTCTCAGAACCCAATTCCATGCCTTTGACAATATCTTTGGAACTTCCGGATTGTGAAATGGCAACTATGATATCCTCATTGTCAGCCAAATTGATTTGATTCATAAAAAAATCTGCCCCGGCATTAAAAGTTGAACGCACGCCCTGTCTTCCCAAACGAAATCCCATATATTGTGCCAAGTGAGAGGTATTTCCCACTGCAATAATATGAACTTGTCGACACTGGATCAGCAGCTCCGCACTCTTTTTTAACGCCTGCAAATCAATGGCCTTTCCAATGGCTATCATGGATTCCGAATAGCTTTTAAACAGCTTCAAGGCATCATCTTCCCCTTTGTTTTCCTGGGTATCAGGAACCATCTTCCGCCCTACGTCACTGGCCAGAGCAATGCGAAAATGATAATAACCTTTATAACCAATATGATTGCAAGTACGCACCACTGTAGCATCACTTACTCCACTTTCCTGCGCAAGCTCTGACACATTCATATTCACTACCTTTTGTGGTTGTTTTACAACGACATCTAAAACCTTTCTTTCCGCCGGAAATACATTGTGATAATTTTTTTTAATTGTCTCTAAAACTGATTGGCCCAATAGGTCGCTCATAATTTTACCTCAAATACATTCAATTTTATAAATATCTAAAGATATCCATACCCATTTTAACATAAATGTACTTGTTTGACACTAATAATATAAATCCGCTTTTCCGGCTGTTTGGAATAGATTTATTTTATGTAATGCAATTTTCTTCATTGCTTCCATACAAGGAGGCTGTATTGTATTTGGTTCTCTTAATCCTTTATCCTGCAACACTTCACGCATTTTCTCATAATATGCAACCTTAATATCACTGGAAATATTGATTTTATTAATTCCCAAGGTAACAGACGCACCAATCTCTACATCTGAATTATCGGAACCCCCGTGCAATACAAGAGGAATATTTACTTTTTCCTTAATCTCTTTTAATAAATCTAATTTTAATTCCGGCACAAAATCCGGTGGATAGATACCATGAGAGGTACCTATTGCAATCGCCAATGTATCTACCCCTGTGCGTTCCACAAATTTTTGCGCATCCGCAGGATCCGTATAAATAATCTGATCTGCTCCGGCCTCCGCCTCTGCATCTGTGCTACCGATCGTTCCCAACTCACCTTCCACTGACACATCAATCCCTTCCACCAATGCAACAACACGTTTGCACAGTGCTACATTATCCATAAAAGACAAAGAAGAACCATCAATCATGACCGAAGTAAATCCATTTTGAATCGCCAATTGAATTTGCTCTATGGAATCACCATGATCCAAATGAATGCAAACAGGCAATTTAGATTTTAAAGCTTTCTCACGGATAGAAACCAGCATATCCGTACCAATATGTTTTAACTCGTCCGGATGTATTGCAATAATCACCGGTGCATTCGCCTCTTCACTAATATCCATAATCCCATTAAACATAGAATAATCTGAGATATTAAAAGCCGGTATTGCAAAATTATTTTCGTTGGCTACTCTTAACAGTTGCTTCATGTTCATTAACATTATTGTTTCCTCCTGATGTTAAAATTTCATTTTTATGTAAAGCACAATTGGAGACCAGCTGTAAAGGAATCTCCAAGCCCAATTGTAAACGGGGGCTTATCCATATATTTACTAGGTACTAAAACAGCTTTTGCGGCATATCTACTATTTTGCAAATCACAATATTTCCGCAAACCGGTTGCACTGAATTCCAACTCCAACAACTTTGCAATTTGTTCTTTTGTGCCATAAGAACCATGCATCGCCTTAGCAGCTGCTATCATATTTCCATATATCAAACCGGCCTCCATATCTATTTCCAACGGATTGCCGACATACATGGCATAATCTTTTGTATGAACCACCATTCCTTTTTGCACACCACATATTTCCCGAATTTTTTGAAGTGCTTCAACACAAGACACAATATTTTCAATCTCTACTACCATATCATGCATCTTGGAAATATGCACCAATTCTTCTTCATTCATACTAACAATATCCACTTTTGGATATAGCTTTTCCATACAAAATACACGCGCACAATCATTATGGTAATGTGCTTCCTCAAAAAAGACAATACCCCGGGGATTTGCCTGACGATATTTGATTACATGATTACCCAAATATTCCAAGCGTTGATCTAATATTTGCAAGTCCGATATTTCATTAAAACTAGAAATCACGTGACTTGTAATTTGCTTTGCATTGTTTTCAATAAACCGAAAATAAGGCTCATAAAAAGGTACGATTTTATTTACGGTCATCTTCACCACAATTAAACGGTTCGAAGCCGGAATCTCAAATGCTTGTTCATCCGATTGTAACACTTCGCCTTTTCTAAATTGAATCACATAATGTATTTCCTGTTTTTGTAGCTGCTGCGCCTCCATCGTTGATGTTAACATTCCTTTTTGGTCAACGACAAACACATAAGGAGAGGCCAACACTTGACAAACTTCCTTTGAATCGTCCGTCAAATGATTGACGGATTTGCATCCCAGCTCGGCCAATGCCATAGCCGCTTGTACGCCCGTACCACCTATGGCATGATTCCACTTGAAATGCTTTTCAATTAAATCTGCATTTTCTATCTCTGCTTCACCACCCAAACCATGCAAGCAATAATAGACAAAGGTTTCAACCAACTCTTCCATTGATGAAATAAACCGAAACGCTTTCATTTTTGTTAAATCTGCATCCGGCAAATATTGATCAATCATCTGATTTAGAATAGCAATATCAAATTCACAAATCAAGTCTAAATTGCTCGCCAAACCCAAAGCGATATATTTTTTTTCCTTTGTGCGGTCTGCAATCAGCGAAGACATCGCCCCAAAGCAATTTAAATATTTTTGTGTTAACTCCATATTTTCCTCCTGCTGCATCTCTAACTCTTCACCGAACCGGAAGTCATCCCGGCAATAAAATATCTTTGGAAAAATAGAAATAGAGCCAAAACCGGCAAAGAACCCAAAACACTCATGGCCATCATCTGGTTCCATTCAAAAGCATGCTGCCCCATCAATAAATTAATGCCCACGGGAACAGTACGCATGTCATTGGTTCTTGTCAAAACCAAAGCAAATAAATATTCATTCCAAGATAACATAAATGTATACATACCTACTGAAACCAAACCGGGTATCGCCGTTGGAACCAATATCCTCCATAAGGCAACCCGCCTGGAACCACCATCAATTAAAACCGCTTCATCCAAATCTTTTGGCAAGGTATTCATATAACCGGTAAGCATCAAAATGGCATAAGGTAAAGTAAAGAGCATATAAGTCAAGATTAAAGCCCAATAAGTATTAAATATACGAAGAAATAAAATCAAACTCATATAAGGTATCAATAAAGTAATCGGTGGCACAGCCTGTACACTAATGATAAATGTATTGATAAATGACTTCCCTTTAAAATTGAAACGACTAAAGCTATAAGAAGCTAAAATTGCCACGATTAAAGTAAAAACAACAACCAACATTGCAATCAAATAACTATTTAAGAAAAATCTAATTTGCATCGGATTTGTTAATACTGCCCGATAGGCATCCAAACTAAAGGTGTCAGAAATCCAAATAGGCGGCAGAGCAAAAATCTGTGGATTTGGCAAAAAAGAACTGCGCACCATCCACAATACAGGAAAACCAGCAAAAAATGCTCCAATCACCAAAGCTATTATAATCACTACTTTTGCATACCATTTTTTTCTTCCAACCATCCTAATCCCTCGCTTTCTGCACTTTTACGTAGAAAATAGCGGCTGCAGTACAAATGAGCAATATTACTACAGCGCTTGCTGATGCCATAGCAAATTGATTTCTGGTAAATCCCTGTTTATAAATAAATGTACTTAGCATTTCAGTAGCATTAATCGGCCCGCCTCCAGTCAACATCCAAATCAAAGCAAATTGTTGCGTCGTCCAGACAAAATCCAACATAATCAAACTAATTAAAATCGGCTTCAATTGCGGAATTGTAATTCGAAAGAACTGTTGAACGGCATTTGCCCCATCAATTGCAGATGCTTCATATAAATCAGAGGAAATACCTTGTAATCCGGCTAAAATACTAATCATAAAAAATGGATAACCGGCCCATATATTCACAAATGTAACCGACATCAAAGCAAATTGTCGGTTTGACAACCATTCCACTTGAGCAGCAATTAAACCAAAGGATTCCAGCAAATAATTTAAGACACCACTGGGACTAAGCATTAATCTCCATAAAATCGCAATAACCGATGCCGTAAATACCCAAGGCAGTACATAGATTACTCTAAATACTGCCTTGCCTAAATTACCAAGATATCTGGTATTTAAAAGCATAGCAAAGGTCATGCCCAAAATCAAATGGAAAAGTACACTAAAACCAACAAAAAACGCTGTATTGCGAATAGATACCCAAAAAGTACTATCTTGAAACAAGGAAATATAATTCGCAAGACCAACAAATTCCGGAGAATCAATCACAATCACATTATCAAAAAAGGAATAGCCAATTACCATAATAATCGGCATTACGATTAAGGTAAGCATCAAAAGTAATGTTGGAAACAAATATAAATATGGCGTGCTTTTCCTGTTAAAAACGTCTATCTGCTTTGCCCTGGCTTTCATAACCTTTCTATCTCCTTTGTACCGTTGCTTGTTTTAGTTAAATACCGGCTCCCAACGTGCCTGCGTCGCCTCTAGCATTTCTCCTACTGTCGCCGTATCACCGTCTAAGAACAACAATAATTCTTCATTCATACTACGCATCAAATCTTCAGCGGTTGGAAGTCCTGTAAACTCATTGATTGCAAAATTCCTTTGGAAAATTTCAAACGCATCTAAGAACAACGGTGGTGATGCCGAGTAATCCGGATCTGCATTTACATTACCCGGGAAAGCACTCGCTGCAACAACCAAAGCTGAATTGATTTCTGGGCTTAACAAAAATTCAATAAACATCATCGCTTCTTCTTGATGAGGGCTATTAGCAGCAACACCCAAGCCCCAGTTTGCAACCGTCATGCCACTTTGACCGGTATAACCATCCATAACCGGAATATCTATAAAACCAATATTCATATCCGGTGCACCCTCTGTAATCATAAACAAGTGAGCCAATGAACTAATCATAAAAGCAACACGACCGTTTGTAAACTCTTCAACCATATCTTGCTCTCTCATGGTAAAAGAACCCGGCGCAATCACGCCATTATCAAACATATCTTTAACAAATTCCGTCGTTGCAATCAAATCTGAATTGCCTACTAAATTCGGTCTGCCATCTTCCATAAAACGTCCGCCGGATGCCCAAAGCCAACTCAAATATTGATTTTGTACTCCATGGGGAGAACTTGCTTCTAAAGGAATGGCAAAGCCGCTGGCATCTGTATTTGCAACTACTTGCTCAGAAGCCGCTATAAACTCTGACCATGTAGTTGGCATATCAGTAATGCCTGCCTCTTCTAAAATGTCCAAATTCACAAACATCGGATAAGCAAAGTTTGTTGCAGGAATCATGTAAGTATTGCCCTCAAATTGAACCTGCGCTGATAATTCACTATCATCCATACCAATATCAGCCATCAATTGCGTTAAATTTGAGATTGCACCTTGGTTGGCAAAATCATAAACCCAAGAACCATCTAATCCTACAACATCCGCCATCGTAGCCGTTGCCGCCCCCGCCATAATCTGGGTTCTGGTATCAGCAAAAGGATTACTCAACAACTCAATCTGAATACCTGTTTCATCCGTAAATCTTGAAACCAGATCTGCCAAAAATCCTTCCGGCAATTCAACACCCCACCATTGTTGGAATTCCAACGTAACATCAGAAGTAGGCGCAACGTCATCGGCATCGGTATCATCCGGTGTTTCGTCGGTTGTCGCTGCATCATCTGTTACCGCAGGTTCATCGGCCGGGGCATCATCGCCGCCATTTCCTGCACAGGCCAGTAAAGATAATGATAAAATACCAACTGTCAATAATGCGAATAGCTTTTTCTTCATAAACACTGTTCCTCCTTTAATTGAATCATGAAAAAATATTTGTTACATAAACTATATATGAAATAAATATTTTTTACAATATGCATATGTAATAAAATTTAATTTAAATTTTGGTGATTTTGCCGAATCTATTCTCTAATTTTTTCATTTCTTTATTGAAAATAAATAATTTATGCATTTTCTAACGGCAAAATATTACCATCCGGCCCGAAATGCTTTAGAATGACCAAGGGCTCGTATTTTGAATGGTTTGCAATATTAACGCCGGCTTTCGCCCGCTCTTTACTCACAAAAAATTCATCTGCCGTCACCTGACCAAAACGAATCATCTGTGGTGCTTCACAATCAAATTTACCCAAAGTCCCATACCCTTGAATCACCAAACAACCATATGCACAATCATCTTGAATCAAAACAGATTTCCCCGGCTCCACTTCCAGCTTTTTTGCACCGATATAATCATTTCCGTAGCAAATCCACTGCTGCTCATAACCATCGCCCTTCTGCTCCGTAACCGGTCTTCTAAAATAACGCGCACGATAATCACCAGCTGTATTGATTTCCCAATCCGCAACTTCCAAAACTTTTTCTAAATTATCTTTATCTTCCTCCGGCAAATAAGCACTTAAACTTTTATACAAAAATACTTCGCCATTTACGACATTTTCCCACATAGCCATCACATCACTATTCCACTGTGGCTCATAAGTACATAAAGAACCCGGCGCATGAACCACCCCAGCCGGCGTATACCAACCAGTATCCAATTCAAGACGAAAGGCTCTGGATAATTCTGTAATGCGAATATCTTTTTTTGTATAATCCTTTAATCTACCCAATACTTCTTCTTTTGATACCGAAGGATCAAAACCAAAATAACTAACCGGCAACGTTCCAAGGTATTGATTGTATTGTTTTGGAAAGAAATAATGTTCAAACTTTGGCTTTACACCCACGCGCTTACTTGCCTCTTCTCCGTGATGAATATGATGGAACAAAGGCATTTCATAATCATATAATTTGGAGTACATAGGCCATGTACCAAATTTCTCAATTAACTCCGTCCCAATCAAATCTGCTTTTAGCTCATCTACAAACTCTTTCAATAATATTTTGTTTTCTTGTGTACCATCTGTACTTACATAACTCATACCTTCATTTTTACCGGCACCTTTTGTTTCCGCACAGGTCACCGAACTAAACCAACGCTCCACAATCGCACCTCTCTCCATTCCCATGGCAAAATAATCATCCGGATGTAAACGTAATCTTTTACCGGGACGATTAAAAGGTCTTGGTATCCAAGTTGGTAATAAATGCAAAATACCCGCTCCATTTTCAAATGTTTTTCTAATGATACTCATTTTTTTTATTTCCTCCTTCTTTGTAATTTCTTTGCTTAAATCATACATGAAATAAACTTTCTTTTCAACAATTATATGTAATAAAATTTATATACATTTTATTTTTCCACCGCTTAAACGCAAAAATGCCCATGAAGCGGAAAATTATATCCCTGCTCATGGGCGTTGCTGTTCAAAATCTCGGTTGTTTCAATCGTTTGTATTGCAAGGGGTTACACAGCGGTTTGCTTATTTTATAGTGTTAAAGGTAATACCCACAAGATATTTCCAGATTTATTGAATCAAATCACTCTTCTTGTTTGTCTACTTCCCGTGCTTTCACAGGAGCAAGCATCAAATCTTTCCCCGGAAACAGACCACCCAATATGTCGTCATCATCGTCCGTCCCTTTCTTTATCTCGCGAAGAAAAAACAAAATCCCAAGAATAAATGCACTATATAACAACAGAGCAAACACTGCTACTGCATTTTGATTTCTGATATGTATTGCTAATCCCTTATATTGCTCCACATTGATATCACCATGTGAGGTTTTAAGTCTTTCGTTAGTTAGCCTTTTCTGCTCTTTAAGATGATTAACATTATTCTGCATACAAAACCAAAGCAACCAAGAAACATTAAAAAATATCATAGTTATACCAACAACTTGGGCAAGAATACTTGTTGATAATGACACAAACTGAATTATCACTGATCCACCTAGAATAGCTATTAAGCAAGTGAGAAAGCCAGATTGCATTACACCCTCCATAACTTTAGTAGTCGCAACTTGGCATATCAACTCTTCCTTTTCTTCCTCATTACTTGCTACTAACACAACTCTTGCAATCACAACTGGCACCACAAAAATAAGAATAATCAATGCGCACACCCCGACCACTGTACACATAACAGATTGGGCACGACTACCATACATATCTTGCGTGGGTAATGTTGATACTAAAACTCCTGCAAAAGTCCCTATCATAATGATTGTTGCCGCAATAAATGTAAGTATATCATATTTAGTTTTATTTATAACCATTTTTAATTTAATTCTCTCCTCACAATATCCCCTTATCCTAATAACATTTGAATAGAACGATTCCCCCATCATCAATGCACAGCCCGCAGACAGGAAAAGAAGAAAGACCGTTGTAATATTGAAACTCAAATAAAATAATCCCCTTAATTCCATGACTAGATAAACTAATGCTATATACAAAACTGCCATAAATGTATAAACCGTAATACATAATCCTCTCGATTTCTTCCCTCTTATATTTCCAATCAACAGTATTATAATTAAACAAACAACAATTAATGAGGTAGCCACAATCAAGCTTTGCTGTGATTCCACAAAACTAATCGAAATTCTACTATAACTACTTGGCCAGATTATAAATTGAGATAATTCCAATCCCAAATATGCTAATCCACCAATACCCATAAGTATCAACCAAATATATGAAACAATTTTTACCTTTTTTAGCTTATCTTCTTCTATTTTTAATTTTTCACTTGAAACATAAAAACCCATTGCACTTTCATTACGTTCCTTTTCCTTGTTAATAACAGCCTGAAAAGTAGATTTAACAGTAAAGAAAAGAACAACACCAACCAAAATCCCTTCAAACAAAGCCATAATATAGCTCACATCAACACCATATGTTCTAGTGTACTGGGTAAATCCAATTGTAAATATAGTAATCCCATGAAGGGCAAGCCCCCGAAATAAATATGGTCGATAATCCTTTGCTGTTACACTATCATCATTCTTAATAAGTTGAACAACCCAAATCAAAATAGGAACAAAAAGGGCAATAATCAATATCCCAATATTGTTTGCACTTACTGCTCCTATTGTGGCACAACCCGTCAAAATCATAACAAGAAATCCAAGTACACTCGTTTTCCTTAATCTCTTCGCATCTATTTTTATGAATGATAGCGAAAAAAGTGATGCCATTATTGCCACAGCTATATTCCCAGATATAATCATTGGTTCAATCATCATAATTCCTATCCCCATTGCAGCTGTAGAGCCAGCTATTATGCATATTACTTCGCTCTGAATTGGTTTGCTTCCTCCGCTAAAAACAACATATATGATAAAACCAAAAAATATACACGCTACATATATGACGATTAAAGAACTAAAATATCCCCTAGTATGAGAAAAATTGTCAAGACCGAGCATATTAAAGAATCCTGAAACCGAAAACCAGACAAGAAAGAAACTCACTATTTCATATGGCATCAAATCATTGTATCCAGCCTTCTTCAACTCACCCCTAAAATCAAATGCTCTCCCAACAAGATAAGTAATAACTGTAATTATAATAACAAAAAAGAACGCATGATACACCCCCGCCACATTAAATAATCCTGGTTGTGGTATTGTCCAATTAAGCGTAATGTTTTCATCTAATAACCAGCTAAGCTGCATTCCTATACTTATTACTATTGCAAGAACAGTAAATAAAAGCGTTCTAAAACTCCTCGTAAAATTTAGCCCCTGTTCACTAAGTCTGTTACCAGATCTCGCAATATAATAAACCAAAGTTGCAACTAGTACGGGAAGAAATACTGAATCACCTATAAATGCTGCCCTGTAATGAAATAACCCATATAAGGTATTGTCTCTAGGTAGTATTTTCCACAATAAAAGCATTCCACCAAATCCAGTAAATAGGGTGATTAAGTATGCCATTATTGCTCTATATAACGCACTTTTTATAATTTTTCTAAACATAATTACCATTACCTTTCTACTAGATCAAAAAACATGAAAAAAATATCTCTTCCTAATATACCACAAGCTACGCTCATCTATCGCACCACAAGTTCTTTCAACCTAAATCCCTTTGCCCCTCTTCGTAAAATACACCCCAACAAACTTTCTCCCACTCTTTTACAAAAACTTTCGCAATACAATTATCTCACAATCTGAATATCAAAAAGTGTAATGACTTCTCCTAATATAAAATCTTCAATATCAATATTTTCTGAAATAATTTCTCCAAATTCCGTCGCGGATAAATAATACCAAAAGAAATAGTCTTCCCCTCTGTACGTAAATGCAATTAT